>Ga0101944_10003452_pt1 | contig 22021 bp, 16 predicted proteins | sample DewCreD2012metaG_FD_75245 | JGI IMG/M metagenome (GOLD analysis project Ga0101944, IMG submission 75245) | Hot spring sediment bacterial and archeal communities from British Columbia, Canada, to study Microbial Dark Matter (Phase II) - Dewar... ... | reverse complement strand
GAAGGCATCCGACCCGGCCCCAGAGCCGAAAGAGGCCAGCAGGATGCGGTCGCCTGGTTTGGCAATGTCGAGAATGGCCGTCAGCCCAATAATCGAAGCGCCCGAATAAGTGTTACCGATAACCGGCACCAGCAGCCCCGGCGCAATTTGCTCAGGCGTAAAACCAAGCATTTGTGCGGCGCGCTGCGGAAATTTGGTATTCGGCTGATGAAAGACGGCCCAGGTATAGTCTTTGGCCGTCGTGCCAAGTTCCTGCATTAGCGTTTTTGAGGACGAGGTGATGTGATTGAAATAAGCCGGTTCGCCGGTAAAACGCACGCCGTGTTCAGGATACTTCTGATACTCACGCCGCCAGAAATCGGGCGTGTCGGTGACATAAGAGTAGGAAGCATTGATAATGGCGAGCGAGTTTTCTGCCGGGCCGATGACAAAAGCCGCGCCCCCCGCTGCCGCAGTGTATTCGAGCGCGTCGCCGGGCTTGCCCTGGGCCGTGTCCATGCCAATTGCCAGCGCGTACTCGGCCATGCCTGAGCCGACGAAGCCCATCGCGGCCACCATTGCTTCGGTGCCGGCTTTGCAGGCAAATTCCCAATCACCAGCCTGAATATGCGGCACCGCGCCAATTGCTTCGCCAACGACGGTAGAGGTAGGTTTCACTGCGTAGGGGTGCGATTCCGAACCGACCCAAATGGCGCGCAGCTGCGAGGGTTCAATTTGCGCCCGCGCCATGGCGTTGCGCGCCGCTTCGATGGACATGGTGATGACATCTTCATCCAGACCAGGAACGGCTTTTTCTTTGACAGGTAATCCGCTCGCTTTACCGCCAGCCCACACACGGGCAATCTCGCGGGCCGGGATGCGGTAACGGGGAACATAGGCCCCATAGCCGATGATGCCGACGGGGCGGGTGGGTTTGAGGAGGGTGTTGTTGGGCATGAAGGTTCCTTCCGTGTTAATCTAGAGATGTACGTTGGGTAAACAGGTACACAGGTATCAGGTGTCAGGTATACAATTCCATAAAGACATCATACGTGTCCACCTGTCTACGTGTCTACCTGTCTCCGTATTTGCTCCAAAATTTCTTCCGCGCGGTCAATGCGGACTGTTTTTTCAGCCACCATCTGCGCGGCGATTTTTTCAATCTGTTCGCCGCTTGCGCCCGCTGCAATGGCTACCTGCCGGGCGTGGAGCGACATGTGGCCGCGTTGGATGCCTTCGGTTGCCAGGGCGCGCAGAGCGGCCAGGTTTTGCGCCAGGCCAACCGCCACAATAATTTCAGCCAGTTCTGAGGCGGTTTTCACGCCCATCAATCGGATGGCTGCTTTGGCTGCCGGATGGACTTTGGTCGCGCCGCCGATGATTCCGACCGCCATCGGCATTTCCAGCGTTCCAACCAAGTTCCCGGCGGAATCTTTGCCCCAAGTGCTTAGACTGGTATAGCGGCCCGAACGCGCCGCGTAGGCGTGCGCCCCGGCTTCAATGGCGCGCCAGTCGTTACCGGTGGCAATCACCACCGCATCTACGCCATTCATAATGCCCTTGTTGTGCGTGGCGGCGCGGTACGGGTCTGCCGCGGCGAAAGCATAAGCGGCGATGATGCCATCGCGCACAGTTTCACCGCTGTAGGACAAGATATTATCTTGTTCTACCATGTCTAATTCTCTGACCGGAATGGTGCATCGCGCCCGCGCAATTCGCCGGTCGGCCAGGTTAGAGAGAATCCGCAGATGAACTTTACCGCCGGTGATTTGCTCCACCTGGGGGGCCAGGCGCTCGCAGGCCGTGTTGACGGCGTTCGCGCCCATTGCATCGCGTACGTCGTAAATCAGGTGAATGACCAGGAAGCCGCCGATGGGAGACTCTTCGATGATGCGTACTTCCAAATCGCGCGCCCCGCCGCCAAATTTTTTCAAAATCGGGTCGATTTCATCGGCAGCCGCCAGAAGTTCGGCTTTCTTCTCGTAGATTTTGAGTTTTGCTTCGTGTAGGTTTGCGGTTTCGATGACCTGCATCTGCCCAATCATCAGCGGTTCAGTGCTGGTCGTCTGAAATCCGCCGCCGGCGCGGGCTAGTTTTGCCATGAAAGACGCTCCGGCCACGACCGACGGCTCCTCGACCGCCATCGGCACCAGCACGTCGCGCCCGTTGACCTGGAAGTTAAGTCCGATTCCGAGCGGCAGGCTGTGCAAGCCGATGACATTCTCAATCATGTGGTCGGCGGCTTCAGGGGTGAGTCCGCCGGTCGTCCAAGAGGCAAGTTCCAGCGGAGTCAGTTCCGCCGAGGCAGCGGCTTTGGCCAGGCGTTCTTCCAGGGTCAGGTTGTAAAATCTGGGGATGCGTGAAGTTCCCATTATCCATCCTTCAGTGACCATCCCAAAGGTTTTTTGACTCTCGGGACGATTTTTAGTTTACAACTATTCTACAACCTCCGTCTGGCAAAACCTATCAACTTGAATAAATTGGATGACCGGGGTAGAATATCTCCAAGAGGAGATCCCCCATGCTCTTGACACGTCAGCAACTGGAAGAACGCTTAATTGCGTTGCACCAAGCCAGTTTGCAGCTTGTGGAGGACATTTCGTTAGAGACGTTACTGGAGCGCATCGCTACTGTGGCCTGTGAGCAGGCTCAGGCGCGTTATGCGGCGCTTGGCGTGCTTGGGGAAGACGGTCAACTCAAACAGTTTATCTCTGTAGGCATGACAGACGATGAAATCCGGCGCATCCCGCATCCGCCCAAGGGACAGGGATTGATTCGGGCGTTGATGAACACGACCGATTCCATCCGCCTGACCGAAATTCAACGCGACCCGCGCAGCGTGGGTTTCCCGCGTAATCATCCGCAAATGCGCTCGTTCCTGGGCGTGCCGATTCGTCTGGGCGAAGACCAATATGGACAACTTTACCTGACCGAGAAGCTTGGCTATCCTGAATTTACTGCCGATGATGAGCGTATTATTCAGATGCTGGCGGCATATGCGGCAGTTGCCATTCACAACGCCAGTTTGTACGATGACCTGCGCGAGCGCGACCAGGCTCTTACCCGTCGCAACCAGGATTTGGCGTTGCTCAACAGTATTGCCGAGGCGCTCACTTCCTCCCTCAAACTGGATGAAATCCTGCAAAAAACCCTCTCGCTGGTGATGGATTACATGCAAGTGGAATCGGGGGAGATTTTCCTGCTCGAGGAAGATAAACAGACCTTGCGCTTGGTGCTGCATCGGGGACAGGCTGCCGAAGCTTTCTGGACCCGCAACCGGTTTTCGGTTGGCGAAGGTCTGGTGGGGCTGGTGGCGCAAAGCAGCGACCCGATTGTCAGCCACGACCTGGCGAATGATATTCGCTACCTGCGCGATGCGGTTGTAAAAGCCGGGTTCCGGCAGATGGCTTGTTTCCCACTCACTTCGAGCGGGCACTTGGTTGGGGTGTTGAGCGCCGTCACGCGCAGCGCCACCCCGCTGGATGACCATGATATCCAGGTGATTACTGCGATTGGCAGTTGGGCTGGTTTGGCAATTGAAAATGCCCGTCTCCACAACGATGCCCGTCGGCTGGCCGTGCTGGAAGAGCGTGACCGCATCGGCATGGATTTGCACGACGGCATTATTCAGTCGATTTATGGAGTGGGGCTGGTGCTGGAACATGCCCGCTTGCTAGCGATGGAAGACCCACAAAAGAGCCAGGAGCGTATTCAGCAAGCCATTGACAGCCTGAATCACACCATCCGGGATATTCGCTCCTACATCCTGGATTTGCGCCCCCGCCAGTTTGGGAACGAAAATTTGCTGGACGCCCTGAAACGCCTGGCGGTGGAATTTCGCGCCAATACCCTGGCTGATGCCACACTGACAGGCGATCCAGATGAAATCAAAGACATTTCACAGGCGCAGTCCCTGGTCTTGTTCCACATCTGCCAGGAAGCCCTGGCGAATGCCGCCAAACATGCCCATGCCAAGAAAGTGGATATTCGCGTTTGGGCGACGTCGGAGCGCTTTATGCTCGAAGTCCGCGACAATGGCCGGGGATTTGATATGAGTAAAATGAATATGACGCTGGGGCATGGTCTCTCGAACATGCACACCCGCGCGCAGCATGTTGGGGGCGATGTGGAAGTCTGCTCAGTGGTTGCTGAAGGAACATCAATATTGGCTTGGGTGCCAAGAGGTAGCAGCCAGTAGCGAACAGTTTCCAGCGGCGAGAGCCGCTTTTTTGTTTCCGGGTTACAATTGGCCTCCCGTTCAGGCGAATTCATCATGCCCCTTGCCGCCATTCTGCTGCTTTTCTTCTCTGCCATCCTTCATACTGCTTGGAATCTGCTGCTCAAGCAATCGGGGCGAAAGTATATTGCCACCTGGTGGGCGATTTTGCTCGGCGCGGGGCTTCTGTTGCCCGTTCTGTTTTTTACCGGACTGCCTGTCCGCGAAACCTGGCCGTTGTTATTGGCCAGCGTTCTGGTGGAAACAGCCTATTTTGTGGTTCTGTCGTTGGCCTACCACGAGGCTGATTTTTCGCTCGTTTATCCATTGGCGCGCGGCGCGGCGCCGTTGATGATAGCCGTGTGGTCAGTATGGTTTCTCGGAGAACGCCTGATGCCCGGTGGGATTGCCGGGCTGGGTATCATCATCGCTGGTCTGCTGGTGGTGGGCGGCTCGAATGCGTGGGCAGGGGCGCGCGCCCCACGTCGAAAGGGAATCCTGTTCGCGCTCCTTTTGTCCCTGCTTATCTCGATTTACTCTACCATCGACGGCGCGGCGGTTAAGCAGACTCCCGCTTTTTCCTATACCGTGCTCGTTTTCTTCCTTTCGCCGGTGATGGCGGCGCCTTTGGTGCTGAAACGATATGGCTGGCGAACATTGAGAAGCGAACTGGAGCAGAACATAGCCCGTATCCTCGCCATTGGCATATTGACCGTCAGCGCCTATCTGCTAACGCTGGCCGCCTATGCGATGGCTAAAGTCAGTTACAGTGGGGCTGTGCGCGAAGTGAGCGTGGTCTTGGGCGCGCTGGCAGGCTGGCTTTTTCTGGGAGAAACACTGGGACGCTTGCGCGTATTGGGCGCCCTGGTTATCTTTGGAGGCATTCTCTTCATTGCGTTGGCGGGTTAAGTAAGCCTGTGTCTGTTAAATTCTTTAACATTTGCTCGGATTTCTGTAATTTAGGAGAGTCAGGTCTATTTTGCCAAACGAGTGATTGCCAGGCGCGTTACAAAAGCGTGATTGCGCTTGGCTTCATCCATTGAATTTCTTAAGATAGATATACGACAGATGGCTATTTTTAGAGATAAAACCCCATATATGGGGGGTGATTTTATAAGTCAAGGCGTTTTTGGCTGAAACAAACGTTCGACAATTTCGGAAGGAAAACGCTGGGTTGTTATAGTTTCTTTAAGATTCGCCTGCCTTAAAAAAGTAGAAGTTTTTAAGAAAGCGTAGGTTTTTCGTGTGGCGGGTTTGAGTTCTTTTTGCTAGAATGGGGACAGTTGATTGAGTGGATGCGCGCCGGAGACTGCATCCAACCCCCTGAAAAATACTCAGACAATTAAGCACATTCTCCACCCCTCTGTAAGCAGTTGCAGAGGGCTTACTTACCCTTATCCCAACTGGTGGAGCAAACCATGAATGCAGCACAAGCCTGGCAATCGGTGCTGGGGCAACTCCAAATGGAAATGCCGCGAGCATCCTTTGACACCTGGGTGCGCGATACCCGCCCCGTCTCTTATGAAGATGGCGTAATGACCATCGCAGTCCGTAATGCGTATGCCCGAGACTGGCTGGAGAATCGTCTCTTGAGCAGTATTTCCCGCCTCCTGGCGGGTATGATGGAGCAGGATGTGGATGTCCGCTTTGTAGTGGCAAGCGAATATGATATTGCCGAAGTTGAATCTGCTGCCGAAGCGGAGCGAACCAACCCGCCGGAGCCTGCTTCCGCTAAACAACGCAATACCACCCTGAATCCGCGTTACACCTTCGAGAACTTCGTGGTGGGCGCCAATACGCGTCTGGCGCACGCCGCTGCCTTGGCAGTGGCCGAAAAACCCGCCCGCGCTTACAACCCCCTTTTTTTGTATGGCGGCGTGGGATTGGGAAAAACCCACCTGTTGCACGCGATTGGAAATGCCTGCCATTTCCGGGGACTGAGCGTTTTATATGTTTCCTCCGAAGAATTTACCAACGACCTGATTAACGCCATCCGCGCCCACACCACCCAGGCTTTCCGCGAAAAATACCGCTCGATTGACGTGCTTCTCATTGACGACATTCAATTCATCGCCGGAAAAGAATCGACCCAGGAAGAATTTTTCCACACCTTCAACACCCTGCACAGCCAGGACAAACAAATTATCGTCTCCTCCGACCGTCCTCCCAAATCGCTGGTGACGCTCGAAGAGCGCCTGCGCTCACGCTTCGAGTGGGGGCTGATTGCCGATATCCAACCGCCCGATTTCGAGACCCGCCTGGCCATCCTGCGCTACAAAGCCGAGCGCGCCGGCCGCGAAATCCCGAACGATGTGATGGAGATGATTGCCCGCCGGGTGCAATCCAACATTCGCGAGCTGGAAGGCGCCCTCAACCGGATTGTGGCCTATGCCGAACTGGTGGGCGCGCCTATCAACCAGCGGCTGGCTGAAATGGCCCTGGTCGACCTGCTGCCGCAGCGTCACCATGTCGCGCCGGAACAAATTATCGAGCTGGTGGCGCGGGAATGGCAAATTACTGTCGAGGCCATCCGCAGCCGCGACCGCTCGCAAAAAATTGCCGAACCGCGCCAAGTGGCGATGTACCTCCTGCGCAACAAAACAGACGCCTCGCTGCCCCAAATCGGCCATGTACTGGGCGGGCGCGACCATACCACCGTCATGTACGCCATCGAAAAAATAGCCGACTCCATCCAGCAAGACGGCAACTTGCGGCGGCGCGTCAATAACATTGAATTGCAAATGCAAAATTACAGCCAGATGGGGGCGGCTGCCTGAAAATGATAGCGAGCAAAAAGTGGGATGAAGTCCCACTTTTTGATTCAACGTGGCTTTTGAATATGGTAAAACCTTCATAGCGCAGCCGCTTTTGCAGGCCACAACCAAAGACTGCTCTGATTTGCGCTCAGTGCGCAAATCCTTCTCTATCATACGTTAGAATGTTCAGTTGGTAAGGTGCAAGAGTCAAGTGAGAGAGAGAGCCTGTTTACAAAACCGTCAGGCGCGGGGCTGTCATCTTGACAACTCTGCAAGCGTCAATTAAAACCTGCCCCAACTCTTGGCCGGAGAGAAACGCCATGGCACGCATCAATCAATCAAGCAAGCAAGCAATCAAGCAAGCAATCAAGCAAGCAAGCAAGCAGGCAGGCAGGCAAGCAAGCAGGCAAGCATCTTCTGATTTTACTTTTGGTTGTGATTATCCTGCTCTTGCGCGCCGCTCCGGCATTTGCCGATTATCTCGGCCCAGACCGGGCGCGCAGCGAAACCGTCGAAGTGTGCAAAGCGGTCTTGCTGGAGTGTCAGTACGTTCCCAGTAAAAACACATGGAAATACAAACCGGTGGACGATTGGATGTGCAACAACGAGAGCAAACCGTGGCTGGCCTATCCTTCTAGCGGGCCGGTCTGCTCCAGCGGGACAGAGGGGGCGCAATATTGGGAAAAGCAATATCACGTCCAAACCATCCCCATCACCTATCCCGAAGCCGTCATCAGTGGAACACTCGGTGGCTGCGCGCTTCAGAATGGCTGGTGCAGCACATCCTCTACCCTTTCGCTTTCCGCCAGCGAGCCGGTGGCGGGCTACGCCATTATTCTTATCGAAGGCACGCGCAACGGAGAGTCATTTGCCTGCGAAGGCGCAGCGTGTAATGTGCCGCTGCTGGAGGGCGAAAACGCCTTTACGTTTTGGGCGCTTTCGAGTTGGGGAGATAGTTCGCGCATGGGCAGCCTGAACGCCCGTGTGGACACCCGCCCGCCACAAATAGACGGGACGCTGAACGGAGCAGCGGGCGATGGGGGCTGGTATGTTTCCCCCGTCACTATCTCCGCATCGGCATCGGACCCTGCGCCGGGTTCGGGCCTTGAGGCCTTGACCTACGCCTGGAACGCCTCTGCTGACTTGCCCTACACCGCGTCGCTGACTCTGGGCGATGGTGTGCATAGCGTCACCTTCCGCGCGCGAGACCGCGCCGGGCATGTGGACGAAGCGAGCGTGAACGCGCAGGTGGACACCCTCCCGCCGCAGGTGAATGCTGCATTGTCAGGGGAACAACGCAACGGCTGGTATCTCTCGCAAGCGACCTTCACGGTATCTGCCAGCGATACCGGTTCAGGAGCAGCGCGCATCGAATATGCGCTGAACGGCGGCGCATGGCAGGCATACGCGGCGCCGGTGACGATTGGCGATGGCATACACACCCTGCGCGTGCGCGCCTTCGACGTGGCGGGGAACGTGGGCGAGATGGCGCCGCTGATCGTGCAGGTGGACGGCGCGCCGCCGCACATTCACCTGACCGCCGTCTGGCATATTTGGGAGAGCGGAACGCTGGACGTTGAAGATGAGACAAGCGGGCTGTCGAAGGTTGAAATCGAAATTTATGATGAGCAGGGACGCTGGCAGGCGGTCAGGCGGGTGTATGAAGCCGACGGGCGATCCTTCTCGACGAACATTTCCTGGAACAGACAGTTCGGTGAGGGCGCGTTCGCGCCGGTCGGGAGGTATGCGGTGATTGTGAAGGCCTTCGACCGGGCAGGGAATCTTGCGCAAGGGAAGGCTGAAATCCACATCCCCGCGCCCGAAGTCACCCCCAGCCCGCTGCCTGGCGTCTCGTTGAACATCGTCCCAACAATCACCGTCCTTTCAGCCACCGTTTTACCGAACACTGCTCCACTGAACACCGCCACCCCCGCCCCAACGCGGACAGCGGTCGTCTCGTCGTTTGGCTCTGCCACTCTCCAACCCAACGCTCTTCAATCCAAAAACCTTCAATCAACCACTCTTCAATCTGCCACTCTGCAATCCAACAATCTACAATCCAACAATCTACAATCCAACAATCCTCCTGTCCACTGGGGGGCAGCGGCGGTGGCGGCCATTGCCGGGGCAATGGGGCTGGTGATAGCCGCCAAACGCCGCCGAAAAGAGGAAGAAGAACAGCAGGCCGCCGAAGCGCGCGCTCGGGCCGAAGCCCAAACCGCCGCCCTGCGCGCCAAAGAAGCCCGGCAGCGCGGGCAGGTCAAACTCCAGAACTACCTGCAAGGCAAAGCCATGCTCGAGGCCCAACTGCGAGAAGCACAAAAAGCAGGCGCTTCACAACAACAAGTTGACGCTTTACGACAAATGGGATTGGCAAAGGGTCTTGGCACCGCGCTGGCGGCGGCCGCTGTTGCTATCCGCTTGCTGTCTGAGAAAAACCGCGCCCAATCTGAAAATCCCCAACCATCATCATCGGGCGGGAAAAAGGCGATGGCCTCGCCGGTTCGCCAGCCTTATCCTGATTCGTCCACGCCCACAGATGATGAGCCGCCCACTTTTTGGGACAAACTCAAGCAACTTTGGGACACTTTTTGGAATTGGGTGAGAGGGAAGCCTGCAACGCCAATCCCTGTTGCTGCGCCTGTCGTGTCTCCTACCCCAACAAGCACCCCGATTCCCACTTCTACAACAGCGCCTACATCGACACCAACAATTATTCCAATCTTGACCGCTACACCATCTCCAAGCCCTACTCCACGAGTTTTTCCCTATACTCCTCTAGGGAAACAGTTAGAACAATTAGGTAATCAAGCAGGCTTTACCCCTATTCAATTATGTGCGGTTATCTTAAAAGCAGAGGCTGGTCAAGCACCCAAAGAAGATATGAGATGGTTTTCTGGCACTCGCGAAGATCCTGCCTTGATTTATCAAGAAGCGGCCGCACGTTGGTTTTGGACATGGGGGAAGTACCAAGGATTCGATATGGAAGATTATCTTGAGCGGCAATCTGCTCTATATGATTGGCTTGGCAACGGCATGGAATCAGCAATGCGGCGCATTCGGAACAAGGCATTTGCAAAGGATGACAAAGTAGATGAAAAATTTGTTGTAATATGCAATAGTGTCTTTGAGCCTCCGGTGTCTGAATGGCGCGTGGGAGATGGAATGTGGAGTTGGGCAAATGAATATCTTTATGATCCCTATCCTGAAGCGCAAGCATATCTCCGCTCCCATCATCGTTACCGATTTGGACAGGGAAACACAACTTGGTATATCGTAGATTCCGTCACTTTAAGGATGCTAGACTCTCTGAAGGGGTCGCGGTAATGGACACAAGAATACCAAATTTTGGTAGCAATATTCGGCTTTTCACAAACAAGAATAAGAGGCCGAAACGTTTCTTGCTTTTTGTGCTTGCTGCTCTCATTTTATACGGGTGCGTTTCTCAGCCAAGCGTTGTTCAGTCTTGCAGTCTGAGAAATGTCCTGACCACACCAAAAGGATTACTCTTTCTGTCCCATTTCGAAAAGGAGAAATCGCCGTGGGTTGTCTTGAACTTGAGCACGCTCTCTACCGAGCATCATCCTATTCTTGGGGTATTTGAAAGAATTCCCCCAAAAGACGTAGATGAAGTCAATATCTCTCCGTCTGGGAAATGGGTAGCCTATACGGGTGTAGTACGGCAACACGGTTACTATATCAAGACTGTCGATGGGCTTAGTGAGAAATTCGTTTCACCAGAAAATTACGTGATCGTTTATTCAGAAAAATGGCAAAGATGGTTTTTGCAACCTGTTAACCCTCGTTCATTATCGGAGCCGATATATCCCTTTTTACCGAATGAACAAGAGCAAAAAAGTCTTTACTCGAATCTTGAGATAGATAAGGCGAAGGTGGCTACAAATTGGATTGCTACTTCGGGAACAAAGGAAATTCCTACTCTGGTTGTAACGGATGGCATTGATACTTTTTCGTATATAGATTGGGAAAATGAGTGGCAAAGCTTAGATGGCTGGCTTAATGAAAATACTTTGATTTTGACGCGTTATGGTGGAGCATATTTGCTCAATACGGACAACTCTTCTTTGCTGCACAGTGATCGCACGATTCTTTTCAACCCTTTCAATGGGGAAAGACTTGTCAGTGGAGATAATTATCCAAACATGTCAATTTTTTCGTGGGCACCTGTTTATTCCCCTTCGAATTTATACATACTCTATCTAGATAAAGACAACTCTTTGATTGTGGTTGATAGAAAGAAAAATATCACCGTGTTGGAGGTAGAAATTCCTCCCAGTAGTACAGTACCATTTCAGCCGTCTTGGATAAACGAGACCGATTTCGTGTATTTTGTGCGCAATACAGAATCTAACACAGACGAATGGTTTCTTTCGGGGATTCCGGGCAAAAAGTCCCAACTAAGCAATTTGCGTCACTATTTTGATAGCCCGACGATCTCTTCTGCTTTACCGCCTATGTTGTCACCCGCTAAAGATTTTCTTTCCTTCTGGATAACCCACATGGTGGGAAAGAATACTTACAAAAATCAGCTTTTGTTTTTAAACGTTCAGCGGCGCAAAATCTATGATTTTTGTATTACAGTAACCGGCAACATAGACACCGACCCTAAGTTGGGACAAGGCTGGCTAGAAGAAGGCAAATATATCTTCACTATCCCTGAAGAGAACAGTACAAGAGCCAGGATTATAGATATTGTCAGCCAAGAAAGTGATGAGATTCTTATTCCTGGCGAAGTGATTATAATAGGTGGCGCAATGGGAACTTCGAAGTAAGGTGGCTAACATCGTTTTCTTGGGAAATGGTTTTTACGTCAGGGTCAATTGAAATCCGAATCTCACAGAGTTCTTCTACAACGTATCGCACCTGCTTTTGGCGATAGTGGGTTTCGCGCCTTTGGGTTGAATGAAGCTCTGCGGCGGCGGAGGCTATCCGACGCAGTGTGGCCGAAGAAGCACAAAAAGCAAGACGTTCGCGAGCAAGCGAAGAGCCGTGGTGTGGCTGCAGCGCTGGGACTGCTGGCGGCAGCGGTCAAGGCGGCGCAGGAGAGAGTGCGCCATCTGATCAACCGTCGGCAGCGCGTTGACCCTGAAACCGCCGACCAGACTGAAGCCGAGCGGCTGGCGCAGCACAAACAAAGCGAGCGCTACCAGACCTATCAGGTAGGCTCTAAATTGTCTTAAGATTTGAAATTGCTGGAAGCAGCGCGGGGTGTGCGGGCGGTGCCAGGAAAGCGCAAAGAGCAATAATCAAGAAATTCTTTGCGGGCTTTGCGCCTTTGCGAGAACATTTCCACGTTAGATTTGGAATTGTTGAAGTAGCGAGCGCGGCCTTGCATTTTTGAAAGGCTTTGGGGTAAAATAACATCAGGCATGGGAAATTAAGCTGTTGCGCAAGAACAGAGGGAGAATGAAACAGTACATTGCAGTCCAATTTGGCGCGCGCCGCGCCTACGCCGTACCGGCGCTTCTAGAAGAAGCAGGTTTGTTGCACGCGTTCTATACCGATTTGTGCGGGAATGTGGGCGCCGGGCGTCTGGTTGCGGCCATTCCAACCTTTTTGCGCAATAACGCGCTCAAGCGCCTGGCGCGGCGCGAAGCGCCAGAGAACATCCGCGCCAAAACGGTGACTTTTCCCCTCCAAACCCTGCGCCATGTTCTGCGCCAGTCAACCGGCAAATACAACACAGCGGTTGGCGATGATATTCTTTGGGAAGCCTTCGATACCGAACTGGGCCGCGCCATGATTCGGCGCGGGCTGGGGCAATCTACCCATATCTTTTCGATGGCCGGGGAATGCCTGCCCTTCATCGAACACGCCCATCAGCAAGGGCGGACGGTTGTGACCGAGTTTTATAGCATGCCCTCGCGCCGCGAAATTTACCGCGAGGAATGGCGGCGATTCCCTGAGTTGGAAGATGAACCCGATGACGCTTATGTGAACTGGTATGCCGAAAAGCAGCGCCAGGTGTGCCGAGTTACTGATTGGGTGATTGCTCCCTCCCAGCATGTGATTGACGACCTGACCGAAAACTTTGGCTTCCCGCGTGAACGCTGCTTCGTCGTGCCGTATGCCGTGCATGAATCGTGGCTGGACGCGCAAAACGACCCTGTGCCGGGGCGCGTCCTGTTCGTGGGGCTGGCAGGCATGGGAAAGGGCATTCACTACGCGGGCACGGCCCAGCAATTGCTCAACGACCCGCGCATCGAATTTCGCGTTGTGGGCTGGGCTTCGGAGCGAGTCCGCAAGCATCGGCTGTGCCAGGGACTCAACTTTGTCGGCTTCGTGCCGCGCAGCGAGGTGCGGGAAGAGTTTCGCCGCGCCGACATTTTCATTCTGCCGAGTTTATTCGAAGGCTCTGCCGAAGTGACCTACGAGGCCCTCGCCAGCGGCCTGCCGGTCCTCACCACCCCTGCCGCCGGTTCGGTCGTGCGCGATGGCATCGAGGGATTTATCGTCCCGGAACGGGACCCAAATACCCTGGCCGAACGCATTCGTCAACTGATGGAAGACCGCGCCTTGCGCGAACGCATGTCCGCCGCCGCCAAAGAGCGCGCCCGCTGCTTTACCTGGAAGCAATACGGCGAGCGGCTGCAGGCGGCCTTCGAGCAGATTCCGTAGGAAAGGAAACAGGGAAGCAGGGAAACAAGGAAGAAGGGAAAGATGTTCTCGCGCATTGAAGATTTGGTATTGGTACAATCGCTGTTCATTTTGGGTTTGCTGGTCTTTTTTGCCATCCTCATGGCGCGGCGGGGACTGTTCAATTGGTACTCCACCGGCTTTTGGACCTGGGCGGCGCTCCTGCTCTATTTCGTTCTCAATCCGCTTGCCAGCCTGGTGACGAGCATGTTTCTATATCACCGCAACCTGCTGATGAGCGGCGGAATGCCGCGCGCCGAATGGGTGGGGCTGGTTCTCGTGTTAGGCATTACGGCTTTCTTTATCACCTATCTGCTTACCCCCGCATCGCCTATCCACTGGGGAATGGACAGAAAGAAGCAGGAGCAAATCAACCTGCCCATGCTGCTCATCCTGGGCGGGTTTCTCGGCCTTGCCACCCTTTCGCTGCTCATCTACCGCACCCGCTTCGTAGGCGGCGGCGAAGATGTGGTCATTCAGGGCAGCCGCTTCGTGGGCAACACCACTGGTTACGAATACATCGCCGACACCTTCTACTTCTTCCCCACCGCTTATTTGCTGGCTTCACAGGCCAAATGGAAAAACTGGCTTGGCTTTTTGCTTGTGGCGATTTATGTCTCGCTCACCATCACCTCCGCGCACAGCCGTTTTAGCGTGGTCTCGATGATGCTTCTGTTTTCGATGATTCTCACCTGCAAGAGCAAAAGCGCCTGGCCGCATCCCATCTTTATTGTGCTGGCTTTCATTGGCGGGGCGGTTCTCACTTTGCGCGGCCACACCACTCTTGAATCGACCGAGGAACTGATTGGTTTCATTCAGCAAATCCCCTCCGAGTTCATCGGCCTGTTCAGCACGGTCGATTCGGCCATGCTCTCCTCGTTCTACCTGGAAAGCCATGTGCGCGATAACATCACTGGCTACGATTACCTTCTGCCGCTCATCAACTACCTTTTGTTCGGTTTCATTCCTTCGCGCTTCTTCCCGCAAAAATACTTCCTGGTAGATTGGCTGCGCGCCAACCAGCCCCCGCTCTATGACCATCTGACCACGCTCTACCTGTACGGGTCGAAATCCAGCCTGCTCGGCAGTTTCTACGGCAACGGCGGCATCATCGGGGTCATTGTGCTGATGGCCGTCATGGGCTTCCTGCTTCGCAAAGTAGATGGCATGATTTCCAAAGACAGCCATCTGATTGTCAAATCCATCGGCTTTACCTGGACCTGTTTTCTGTGGATGATTTGGGGCAGTCACGATTACTGGGGCGCGATTGTGGTTGGCGTCAACGCCATTCCGGGCTTGTTCTTGTGGCTGTTCGCGCCGAAAACCCCGCCGCCTTCCAGATTATCACGCAGCCAATATGCCCCGCCCCAACAGATTCGGCCCTTTACCCCGCCGCCGGATGAGGTGACTCTATGACGCCCACCCTCGTCAGCCTGACCAACATCCCCACCCCCTACCGCGCTCATCTTTACAACGCGCTATCGCAAGAAATGCAATCACGCGGGTTGGGGCTGCATGTCTTGTATATGGCAAAAAGCGAGCCGGGCCGCTTTTGGACCTTCGACCCGCAGCAGCACCGCTACCGCTACACTTTCTTAAAAGATTGGACGCTCAAATTGGGCCGTTACGAACTGCCGTTCAACCCCGATATTTTCTCCACCTTGCGCAGCGAGCCGCCGCGCTGGCTGCTGGTTTCGGGCAGCTGGTATTTTCCCACCGCCCAGGCCGCGCCGCTCGCCATTGACCGGCGTCAGACCTTTACCTTGTTCTGGAACGAATCGAACCTGGCCTATGTGGAGCGGAAAACCGGCCCGGTCAATGCCTGGCGGCGGCGCGCGCTCGATGGCTACGATGGATATGTCGTCCCTGGCGCATGGGCGCGGGAGTATGTCATGGCGTATGCTTCGTCTGCCGGTCGCAAGCCCTTTTTGCAGCTGCCCAACGTGGTGAACGAAACCCTCTTCCGCGACAGAACCGCCGAATTGCGCAAAGAACGCGCCGCTCTGCGTCAAAAATGGGGCTGCGATTCTGCCGGGAAGACGGTCTTGCTAACCGTAGCGCGGCTCGAACCCATCAAGGGCATCCGTGAATTGGTTCAATCGCTGCTCGGCTTCGAAAAACTCGACCAGTTCATCCTTCTGATTGCCGGAACTGGGTCGCTCCAGGATGAATTGCAAGCGCAAGTTCAGCAAGCCGGGCGGCAGGAAAACATCCGCTTTCTCGGCTACCAAGCCGAAGCGCAGATACTCGAGTTGCTGGCCCTGGCCGATGGCTTCTTGCTGCCTTCGCTGGGCGACCCCTATCCGCTGGTCGTCATCGAAGCCTGCTTTGCCGGGCTGCCGCTCCTGCTCTCTAACCGCGTTGGCTGCCATCCCGAAGCGCTCTACCCCGCTCGCAACGGTCTGCTCTTCGACCCCTGCCAGCCGGAAAGTATTCGAGAAGCCCTGCGAAATTTTCTGAGCGCCGGGCCAGACGGCTGGCAGGCGATGGGCGAACATTCGCTGGCAAACGCCGAAGTGGTTTTCAGCACGCAGCTGGCCCTGCCGCGTTTTGTGAATGAATTGGAAAAACTATGAACATTCTTCAGGTCACGCTTGGTTTTTATCCGGCTCAGGGCTGGGGCGGGCCGGTCAAAGTCGTTCACCAAAACGGGCGCGAGCTCACCCGGCGCGGCCACCGCGTCACCGTCTATTGCTCCAACCTGATCAATAAATACGAGAAAATCCAGCCCGGCACCTTCGAGCGCGAAATGGACGGCATGAGAATCGTCTATTTCGACGCCTGGAACATCAAACAATGGCCTGGCACGCTCGGCCCCATTTGGCTGCCACATTTACCCGCTTACGTCCGGCGCGAAATCGAGACGTTCGATGTCGTTCACATCAACGGCTATCGCAGCCCAATGATTCTGCCCATTGTCAGCGCAGCGCGCCGGGCGGGCATTCCCATCGTCACCCAGCCACACGGGGCCATGCCAATTATTGTCAACTCGCAAACCGTCAAACGCCTGTATGACCGCGTGTTTGGGCAGGCGGAACTGAAAGGAATCAGCGCCCTGATTGCCTTGCAAGAAAGCGAACGGCAGCAAGCCCTGGCGCATCGCGTGCCGCCGGAACGAATCGTCATCCTGCCCAACGGCATAGACCCCGCCGATATGGAGCAGGCCCCGCCGCCTGGCAGTTTCCGCCGCCGCCTGGGGGTTGCTCCCGATCAGCCGCTCATCCTGTTCCTGGGGCGCATCAACAAGAAAAAAGGCCCCGATATGCTGGTAGAAGCCTTTGCCCAACTGCAAAACCGCGCCGCGCATCTGGTGATTGCCGGGCCGGATGACGGCCAGCTGGCCGAAGTGCAGTCGCTCATTCAAAAACACGGCTTGCAAGGGCGCGTCTCGCTGCCCGGGCTGGTGACCGGCCCCGACGTACTGGCGGCCTTCCGCGATTCCGACCTGTTCGTCTTGCCCTGCCGCGCCGATACCTTCCCGGTGGTCATCATGGAAGCCTGCCTGGCGGGTACGCCGATGGTCATCACCGACCGTTGCGAAATTGCCCATCTGGTGCAAGACCAGGCTGCCGAAGTCGTGCCGTTCGACCCCGCCCGGTTTGCGCAGGCGATGGATGACTTGCTGACGGACGGGAAAAAGTACGAACGCTACCAAGCCAATTGCGCCCGCCTGATTGCCGAAACCTTCTCCATCCGCGCTGTGGTGGACCAGTTGGAAGGCATTTACCGCCGCGCCATCGAGGAAAACAAACCATGAACCGCATCTCTGAAGCCCTGGATACCCCCTGGAAACTGTGGAATCAACTGGGTCGCTGGCTGATTTACCCGCAAGCCCGCCTGCTGATTGCGCTCAACGGCATTGCCTGGGGGCGCGGCTGGAGTTTTTACGGCCTGCCCATCATCCAAAAACATCGTCGCAGCGTGATGAGATTCGGCGAAGGTTTCAGTCTGCGCTCTTCCGCGCATTCCAACCCGCTGGCGCCCAATCACCCGGTCGTCCTCAGCACCCTGCGGGCGGGAGCGGTGCTGGAAATTGGCCGCAACTTTGGCATGACCGGCGGCTCAATTTGCGCTGCCACCCGCATCACCATCGGCGATAACGTAGCCGTCGGCGCGAACTGCGTCATCACCGATACCGACTTTCACCCCCTGCACCCGCGCGCCCGCCTGCTCGAACCCCAAAACGGCAAGAGCGCGCCGGTTGTCATTGAAGACAACGTGTTTATCGGCATGAATTCCATCGTGCTGAAGGGCGTCACGGTAGGCGCGAACAGCGTCATCGGCGCGGGCAGCGTAGTCAGCCGCAATATCCCATCCAATTCGATTGCGGCGGGCAATCCGGCGGTCGTTCTGCGCAAATTGACAGAATAGATTGCCTCCTGCTCGCAGCACAACTGCTGGCACGACAATGAAAAACCCTATGCTCGAAATTCGTCCTCTTCAAAACTCAGATTGTCCGGCTGTCGCTTCGGCGCACGCTACCTGTCTGCGTACCCCGTTCAACACCTGGGGCGGGGTACGCCTGCTCCAGGCGCATTACGAAATCCTGACCCGTCAGCAGGGAGGCATTTGCTTCGTGGCGCAGGTCAATTCCCAATTTGCCGGGTTTGTATGCGGCATTTGGGACCACCACGTCATCAATGAGCTCAACCGTCGTAAGCCCTTGCGCCTGGCGCTCTACAGTCTGGAGCATATGCTGGAACATCCCTCTCAACTGGGCGAGAACCTGCGCGCTTACTTTCTGCGCCGCGCCGGAGCCATTCCATATCCAGAAGGCTACGAATTGCGCCCGATTGTCGTCCTGCCACAATTTCGGGGGCAGGGTGTAGCCGACCGCCTGGTGGAACGGCTGATACAGGACGCCGGGGAGCGCGGCTATGACCAGATTTTCCTCTACACCGAAGCCGACAACCTGCCCGCCATCCGCTTCTATACCCGTTTCGGGTTCGTTCTCAGAGAAACACCCGACGAAAGCGCCCGCATGTTTCAGTATTTCATTCAAGAAAATCAACGCGCCTGAAGGCAGGGGAAGACAACGATATGCGCATTTTAATTTTCGGCGGACACTACGAACCCGATCTGGGGCCGAGCGCGCCCATATTTACCATGCTCTGCCGCAACCTGGTGAAACTGGGGCATCAAGTAACGATGTTGACGATGGTGCCGCATTATCCCTCAGGGCGTGTTCCACCCGAATACCGGGGCAAGTGGTTTTGGAAAGACGATGACCAGGGCGTGCAAGTCATCCGCATCAACCTGCCTTCGGTAGACCGTGCCAAATTGCCGCAGCGCATGTTGCAATACCTGGCCTATCAGGTTGGCGTCACCCTTGCCGGCTGGAGCAAACCGTACGATGCCGTTTTTGCGGGCAGCTCCGCGCTCAACTCGTGGTTGCCCTTCCAAACGCTTGTCACGCTGCGAAACAAGCCCGCCGTCTATGGCGTGTACGATGTCTATCCGAGCGTGGGCATCAAACTGGGCATCTTCCGCCACAAACCGGTAATTGCTCTAATGACTGCCCTGGAACGTTCCTGTCTCAATAACGCCGCCCTGGTGCGCATTATCTCTGATTCCTTTCGGCCTGACCTGCGCGAGATGGGCGTTCCCGATGAAAAAATGGTACGCGGCTATGATTGGGTGGATACCAGCCTGATACGCCCTTTGCCGCGTCAGAACGGCTTCTCACGCGAACACAACCTGGATAACCAGTTCGTGGTGATGTATGCGGGCAATTTGGGGCTTTCGCAAGGGCTGGAACACATCGTCGCCGCCGCCGAACTGCTTAAAGGGAATGACGACATCCGCTTTGTATTTGTCGGCGACGGCGCCAGCCGCCAGATGTTGCTGGAAGAAACGGCGCGTCGCGGGTTGCAAAACGTTACCTTCCTTCCCTTCCAGCCGCGCGAGCGCCTGTCCGAAGTCCTTGCAACGGCCGATGTCTCGCTGGTCAGTTTGCAGCGCGGCATGGGGTCAGGGTCGCTGCCATCCAAGATGTACTCCATCTTCGCCAGCGGGCGTCCAATGATTTTGTGCGTGGACGAACATAGCGACCCCTGGAATCTGGTGGAACAGGCCGGGGCGGGGTTGTGTGTGCCGCCCGAAAACCCGGCTGCGCTCTCGGCGACCATCCTTTACTTAAAAAATACACCGCACCTGTGCCGGGAATTTGGCGAAAAAGGCCGCCGCTGGGCCGAAAAACGACATTCGCCGGAAGCAGGCGCGCGCGAAATCGAATCCCTGCTCTTGCGCGCCATTGCGCTCAAAGAGAAATCCAAACGATGATTACGTTCGAGCGAATCGCTTTCGACAAAATGGACTGGAAAGTTGCCGCCCAGATAGGGGGCATGAACATCTTCCAGACCCAGCCCTGGCTCGCTTTCCTAACCGAACGCCAACCGCTGGAGCCGGTTGTAGCCTGCATTCGAGAAAATGGCGAACTGCGCGGCTTTTTCACCGGCCTGATTGCGGAAAAATTCGGCCTGCGCATCCTGGGCAGTCCCTTTCGGGGCTGGACCACCTATTTCATGGGATTCAACCTGAAGCCCGGAACGCCCCGCCGTCCGGTGCTGGAAGCCCTTCCCCAATTTGTCTTTCACGGCTTGGGATGTCAATATCTCGAAGTGATAGACCCGCTTCTTGAACAAACCGACGCCTGTGGATTGCACTACCACATCGAATCCCTGCCCTGGTACGCGCTCGACCTGCGCCCGCCGGAACAATCACTCTTTGCAAACATGAAGCACGCCTGCCGAACCAACATCCGCAAAGCCTGCAAAAACGAACTGCGCATTCAACTGGCCTGCGAACTGGAATTCGCCGATGAATATTACGCCCAATATGTCGAAGTCATGCATCGGCACGCGCTCCAACCGGCGTTTAGACTGGAAACGGTGCGTCTGATGTTGAAACATCTGCTTCCAAGCGGTTGTTTGCTTCTCCTGCGTGCCTGCCTGCCGACCGGAGAGTCAATTGCTACGGGTGTATTCTTATATTTTGGACAAACTGCCGTCTTTTGGGGCGCGGCCAGCCGCAATGATTACCAATACCTGCGCCCTAACGAATACCTGGCCTGGCAGGGAGTCAAACTGCTCAAAGCGCGCGGGGTCGAAACCTTGCACTTTGGCGGTTATGCCGGGCAATACAAAGAGAAATTTGGCTGCCAGGATGCGCGCATCTGGCGGCTCAGGCTGGCGAGCAACACTGTGATTGGCTCGCTGATTGATTTCGCCGCTGCCCCACAGAACGAACGCTATCGAAACTGGATACTTAAGCATCTATAACAGGACATCCTATGACCGATATTCATCAATTTCTTGAATGGAATCGCCGCCAAGGGCACAAAATTCTTCAAACCGAGAGTTCTTATTGGGTCAGCGCTGGCATGGGGACCTACCAGGCTGTTCCGTACCATGCGGTTATCTCTCCCACTGAAGATGAATTACAGGCCCTCTTCCGTAAATACAACGCTACCGCTCTGCGCTATTCCACGCCGCTTTCGGCATCAGAAGGAATGCTCAGCTACCACATCGTCTACGAAGGAAAAAACTACCCACCCAAAAAATTGCCGCACAAAGCCAAGAAAGGGCTGGCAATAGCTACCGTTGAACCGATTTCTCTTTTTCAAATGGCAGCCGAAGGCTGGGAATTGCGCCGTGACACCCTGGAAAGGCAAGGCCGCCTCGGCGCGGAAAAACAATCCTGGTGGCAAACACTGTGTCAAACCGGGCAGGACATCCCGGGCCTGGAGGCCTGGGGCGCGATGGTGGATGGCAGGTTGGCCGCTGCGCTGCTCGGAATGCAGTGCGATGATACTTTTTCTATCTTTTTCCAGCAAAGTCACCACGATTTCCTGCGCTTGGGCGTCAACAACGCCCTGACGTATGTAGTGACAACGAAGATTCTTGAACGTCCACAAATCAACCGCATTTTCTATGGATTGCACTCACTCGATGCCCCATCCAGCGTGGATGAATACAAACTTCACATGGGTTACTATCCTAAACCCGTGCGTCAGCGAATTGTGTTCTCGCCACTCCTGCGTCTCCTCGTCAATCCGCTCAGTCATGCCGCGCTCAAAACGGCTTTGCGCCTGTTCCCTTCCAGTTACCTGTTTGCCAAAGCCGAAGGCATGTTCCGCTTTTACCTGAACGGCAAACAACCGCTCCAAAAGCAAACACCCCCGCCCCTGCTGGCCGGTCAGGAAATCAGCCAAATCAGATTGGAAAAATAATATGGCTTTCTCAAAGTTCCTTGACAGATAAGCAAAACGACTCTCTTCGGTAAAATGGTGTTTGCCCAACAACCAAAAACCGAGGAGAGTCGAATGGATTTTAGCACGTTACAGCCCTGTCAAGAGATAGGAGAATCGGGGGTGATTTATGAAACCGGCAGTGTTTACGCTCGCCTGCTGGAG
>Ga0101944_10003451_pt1 | contig 22021 bp, 15 predicted proteins | sample DewCreD2012metaG_FD_75245 | JGI IMG/M metagenome (GOLD analysis project Ga0101944, IMG submission 75245) | Hot spring sediment bacterial and archeal communities from British Columbia, Canada, to study Microbial Dark Matter (Phase II) - Dewar... ... | reverse complement strand
GGACCTGGGCCTACAACCTGACCGCGCAACAGGAGGTGCTCATCCCCTTCAACTGGTTCTACACCATCAACGAATTCAACGGCCCCTCGGCGGGCAACTGCGTGGAAGAAGCGCTCTCTCAAGGGATTTCGGAAGTCGTGGAAAGACATGTGTCCTCCATCGTGAGCCGAAATCGCTTGAAGGTCCCCTCCATTTCCCTCCAATCCGTGCGTGACCCCGCCGCCCTGGACCTGCTCAGCCGGTACGAAAAGGCGGGGGTGAAGCTGTTTGTGAACGACTTCTCCCTCGACACGGGCATCCCGAGCATCGGGGTCCTGGCCTATGATCCGTCCACCTTCCCGAGCAGGAGCGAGATCGTGTGGACCGCCGGAACAACGCCCGGTCCTGACAAAGCCCTTATCCGGGCTCTGACGGAAGTCGCCCAATTGGCCGGCGATTTCAACACAAACGGGAATTACGTGGCCAGCGGGCTGCCCAAGTTCACCACCCTGGAGGAGGCAGAGTTCGTCCTGCGGCCCGGGAAGGAAATCCCGATCCAGTCCCTTCCGGACCTCTCAAACGACAACATCCGGGTGGAAGTGGAAAACTGCGTTTCCGCCCTGGCGCGAGCGGGCCTGTCCGTTCTGGCCGTCGATGTGACCCATCCGGGACTGCAAATCCCGAGCTTCTACACCATCATTCCCGGAGCCCACTTCCGCGAACGGTCTGCCGGCACCAGCCTTGGACTGTTCTCGGCAAAACTGATCGCCGAGAGCGGCAATCCCCTTTGGGCGATCTCGGAGTTGGAAAAAATGGACCGGCTCCTGCCCGGAAAATACTACGTCCAGTTTTATTTGGGCACCTGCCACCTGGCTCTCGAAGAACCCGGGAAGGCGCTTCGTTTTTTTGAAAGGGCCCTGGCTCTCGGCCCCAAGGATCAGGACATTCCGAGCCTCTACTCTTACCTGGGGGTGTGCCTCAAGGATCTGGGACAGTACCGGGAAGCGCTTGCCGCGCTTCACAAAGCCGAAGCATTGGACCGAGAACGAACGGATGTCTACAACCTGATGGGTTTTTGCTATTTCAAGCTGAAGGAGCATGAAAAAGCGATCGACTGCTTCAGGCGCGTGCTTGAGCTCAATCCCGCCTCTGCGATCGATTATGCGAACATCGGCTCCAATTATCGGGACATGGGAGACAGGGATCAGGCCATTCGTTACTACACGCTGGCTCTTGAACTGGACCCCACGATCCACTTTGCAAGGGAGAATCTGGAAAGACTTCAGAGTGACAAGTGACAAGTCCTCGTTTGTTCGCTCGTCACTATTTACTCGTGACTCGTCACTGTCTATTTCTTCTTCCGGAAGAGGTCGAAAATCGAAGCGGGGGTTTCGACGACCTTTTGGATTTTTTCCCGCGTCTCCTTCTTTTCCGCGCCGTCCTTTTTCTGCCTGGCCCCTTCGATCTTGGCTACAAGGTCCTCGATTTCACACGGCTTGGTGAGGTAATCGTAGGCCCCGATCTTGATGGCTTCGAGCGCCGTGTCAATCGACCCGTGGCCTGTGAGAATCAAGGTTTCCGTGAAAAGACCCAGCTTCTTGATTTCTTTGAGGGTCATCAACCCATCCATGCCCGGCATCTTCAGGTCCAAGACCACGACGTCGTAGGGCTCTTTTTCAAGGGCCTGAATGGCCGCGTCTCCACTGTTCACGGCCGTCACCCTGTACCCCCTGGTCGTGAGGAGCTTGCGCATGTTGGCGGTGAACACCACCTCGTCATCGACCAATAAGATCTTAGACCCTTTCATGACTTTTTCCCCCTTATGCTCGTGAGGCTCCACCCGCAGAGCGGGATGCCTCACGTTGCCCCCTCGAAGGGGGCTCTTGATCAGCAGTTTGCCCGAATTGCCAAAACACATCCTCCCCCTTGATGGGGGAGGCATGGTGGGGGTGAAAAAAGTGGCTGCGAAATCCCGTCACCATAACCCCCTCCCCTAGCCCCTCCCACCAGAGGAGGAGAAATTTTTGAAGAAGCTTTTCTGAATTCCGGATCGGTAGTACCTATCCGGGTCCTCCAACCAGAGGTGGAGGGTTTATTGACAACTAATCGCTCTCCCGGGCAGCGATCGTTTCCTGCATCTCAGGAGGCGGATGGTAGGGAACGGTGAGATAGAACTCCGTTCCCTCCCCGACCTCGCTTTTCACCGAAATGCTCCCGCCCAGCCGCTGCATGATGGTGTAGCAAATGGAAAGGCCAAGCCCCGTTCCTTTGCCCACGGCCTTGGTGGTGAAAAAGGGATCGAAAATCCTGTCCTGGATCTCTTTGGGGATGCCGCAGCCCGTATCGGCGAATACAATCTGCGCCCGCTGCTGCTCATCGTCGGCCCGGGTGGTGATGCGAATCGTTCCGTAGGGCTTTCCATCATGAGCGTCAATGGCATTCGTGATGAGATTCAGGAAAACCTGCTGAAGCTGTGAGGGGTCGCTCAGAACGGGCTTCAGGGTCTCATCCAGGTCCATGAGAAACTTGACCCCGGTCGACCGGGCTTCCCTCTCCATGAGCTCCACCACTTCTTCCAGAAAGGCATTGAGGTCCACTTTTTCAATCACGGACCGCGTGCGGCGGGAGAATCTCAGGAGATTGTGGGTGATGCGCTTGCACCGGTTGATCTGCACATCCATCTGGTTGAGAGAGTCTTTGAGTTCCTTCTTGAACTCCGGGTCCAGATGCGGTGCCCGGTCCGCAAGATCGAGAAGAATCTGCCTTTCCGTCAGAATGATGGCCAGGGGATTGTTGATCTCGTGAGCCACGCCCGCGGAAAGTTCGCCCAGAGAAGCCATCTTGCCCGCTTCCATGAGTTGTCGGCCCAGGGTCTCCGCCTCCGTGTCCCGTTTCTTGATCACCCGGACCAGGTGCCTCGTGGTCAGGATCGAGACCATGAGGATGGCGAGGGCGCTCACGTGCAGGAAAACCAGGCTGGCGTAATTGGCGTAGTTCACTTCATCGTAGGCTTCATCGTATTCCTGCTTCACCACGAGCTTCCACCGAGGGTCCCGGAGCCAGGACGTGGCGATGATCTGCCGTTTCGCCACCTGCATCTTTTCATCAGGCTCCATCACGTAAATCTTGATGCCCTCGTGGTAGGTGTCCAAAGGCAGAGGGGAGCGCTCGAGCATTTTTCCGCTGAACCGAGGACTGGTCTGGTAAATGCCTTCTTCATTGAGCAGGAACACTTCCCCGGTTCTTCCTATCCTCACGTTTTCCACCAGGGACCGGAAGATCTCCGTGTCCACCGTGGCCCTTAAAATCCACTTTTCCCCCTTCTCTTCTCGGACAATGGCGATGATGAAATGAGGGACCTTGCGAAACCCCATGAACATATCGCTGATAAAAATGCCGCGTTGCATGACCCCTTTGAACCAAAAGGTCTCGGAGTAGTTCTTGTCCATCAGATCATAGGGGCCCACATAGGCGAGGTGCAGACCTTCCTCGCTGATGAGCCCCAGGTCGGAGATGGAGCCCTGCTCCTGGTTCATGATCTCGAACACATGGGCCAGGTTGTTCATCTGCTTCAGGTAATCTTTGGAATGAGTCTGGGCAATCAGCTGCAGCCTCGCCGCCCGTTCTCTCAGAAAGAGCTCGATGATCCTCTTGTGATATTCCACCTCGGTCTGGAAAGAGTTCGTCATCCTGGTCTTGGCAAATTGGGTGTAATGGAGATTGATCGCCCACCCCACCAGGAGCAGGGGGATGAGGGAGCAGACAAGGGTGATGCCGATGAATTTCCGATACAGCCCGGCGTAGTCGCGATTCAGCGCCTCCTGCTCGGTTCTAACGCTCTTGGCCGGGTTTTCCTGGGCTTTCTGCTCCATGTCCTGCTCTTTCCAAAGCTCGGCAAACATCACGGCCACGAGCTTTCGTCTTGGCCTCGCGAAAAAGCCAAGCCCATGAAACACGTTCGCTGTTTGAAACGGATGGCCTTTTCCTGTGACAATTTCAAACAGCCAACGTGGTACAACCCCTTCCATGTTAGAGATTCAAGATACATGCCAACAGAGGGCCGGGCCGGCGGCCCGGGAGCGGTGAAAGAAGCAGCTATAATGTAACGGGATTCCTTGGGAAATCGAGGCCGGACGCATCCCCTCACGAGGATTCGCGATTCTTGTCACCCAAGAGGTGACGTCTCATGGAAACAGATGTTTTCACCCGCTTCCGAATGGATCGGTATTCGATTCCTTATTGCCGCGGACGGCGGGGTGCCGGCATTTCCCTTTGATGTTTGCGCGTAAAAAACCTATAATGCAGACTTCGAAGCAGCGGGGGGTTTCATGTCCTTTCTCTTTGTCGGCTCAACAGGCGACCGCGCCGGCCACAGCCTCATTGCATGGGCCATCGGCCGAAGGCTGTTGGAAAAAGGGATGACCGTCGGGTTTATCAAACCCTTCGGGACCGATCCTGTCCACCTCCACGGCCAATGGACCGACCAGGATGCTTTTCTGTTCAAGCAGGCCCTGAATCTCCAGGAGCCCCTGGAGAGGATCTGTCCCTACCTGGTCTCGGATGAAAGCTGGAGAGAAAAGGGAAACGACGAAATTCTTGCAGAGCTCAAAACCCTTGCAGGAGAAACCTCGGAGGGAAAAGACATTGTCCTCATCCTGGGGTCCAGGCACATCTTTTTCGATGACGCCGCCTGCCCTGTTCCCGACGTCACCTTGATCCCCGAATTGAACGCCGACTTCCTTCTTGTTCATCGCTACCGCAAAGCGTCCAAGGCGGTTTACTCCATTCTCTCGGTCAGCTCGCTTCTGCGGGAAAGAGTCAAGGGGGTTTTCCTGAACCGCGTTCCGGTCGAGGAAATCAAAGAAATCCAATCCCGTCTGGTGCCGTCCTTGCGGGCAAAGGGGATTCCGGTTGTCGCCGCCCTTCCGGAAGACACGGTTCTTTCCTTCCGAAGCCTGAAGGAGGTGGGAGAGGTTCTGGACGGCCGGTGGTTGTGGGGGGAAGACCTGGATAAGCCGGTGGGGAGCATGACCGTGGGCGCTACGGACCTCACGGAGGGTCTGAGGCTTTTCAGGCGGGCTTACAACAAGATCATCCTCCTCGAACCCGTGCCGGACAGCGCGGACACCGCAGCCCCAAGACCCGTGGCTGGAATCGTGTTGACCGGGGGCAGAAACCCGGCTCCGGCCCTTCTCGAAGCGGCAAAACGGGCCGACCTTCCCCTCCTGCTCATCCAGCAGGACACTTTCGCCGCGCTCGAACGCCTTGAACAGAGCACTTCCCGCCTCTCTCCAGGGGATGAGGTGAAAGTGCGGCACCTCTTGGAGCTGATGGATCTTGAAGGGGCGCTTGACAGGCTGCTGGAATCGCTCAAGATCTCTCGGCCCTGAGATTCATTTAAAGATTTCTCGCTACGCTCGAAATGACACCATTGCCGCATTACTTCCGGAGCGCTCTACCTGTCAACCCAGGGTGTTGGCCACGATCCCGAGGAGCTTGTCGGGGGAAATGGGTTTGGACAGGAACAGGTTGGCGCCCGCTTCAAGACCGCGAACCCTGTCCTCATCCCTGCTCTTGGCGGTGAGAAAAACGACCGGGATTTCTCGATACTTTTCCTTTTCACGAATTCTCTTGCACAATTCAAACCCGTCCATCTCCGGCATGATCACATCCGTCATGATCAGATCGTAAGCGTTTTCCTCCAGCTTCTGCAAGGCCTCGGAACCGCTTCCCACGGTGTGCACGTCATACCCCTCGGGTTTGAGCAGTTCATCCAAAGCCATAAGAACCATTTCATCGTCATCGACCACCAGAATGCGTCTTGCCATGCTACGGCTCCTTTCCCGATTCTTCAGCCGGCAGGATCACGGACACTTCCGTCCCCTCCCCGACCTTGCTCTTGATGTCAATCCTCCCTCCGTGCGCTTCCACAATGCCGAAGCAAAGAGACAGGCCCAAGCCTGTTCCTTTCCCCACGGGCTTGGTGCTGAAAAAGGGCTCAAAGATCTTGGCCATGTTTTCCGGCGCAATTCCCACTCCGCTGTCCTTCACGGAGACCACCACGGCAGGCTTCCCTCCATCTTCCGAAAAACTCGACCGGATGGTCAACTCTTTTTTGAGCCCCTGGGCTTCCTCAATCGCATCCCTGGCATTGGAGATGAGGTTCAGGAAAACCTGTTCCAACTGGTTGGCATCCGCCATCACTTTGGGCAGCCCCTTGGAGAGCTGGCTCACCACGGTGATGCCGTGATTCAGCAACTGCTGGCCGGTGATCATGAGGGCATTTTCCACAGGCCGGTTGATGTCGATTTTCTGGAATTCCGGTTTGGTCTGCCTCGAGAATTCCCTGAGGTGATCCACGATTTTCTCGATCCGGTCATTGCACTTGCGAATCAGCTCCAGCCGTTCTCTCTCAGGGAAGTTCGGAGGAAGGTTCTTCAGGATCACGTGCAGAATGGTCTGAGACGCCATGAGAGGGTTGTTGAGCTCGTGAGCGACGCCGGCCACCAGCTCTCCCAGGGCTCTCATTTTGGAGGCTTCCACCACGTAGGCCTGGGCCTCCTTGAGCTTGGCCTCAAGAGCTTTCTGCTTGGTGATATCCTTGAAGATGCCTGCCGTTCCGATGATCGCCTGATCTTCATTTCTCAAGAGAAAGAGGGACGTGAGGATGGTCAGCGCTTCCCCGGATTTTCTTTTCACCTCCATTTCGAAATTCTCGGCCCTTTCCGAAGCCTTCAAGAGGCTCATGATTTCTCTGGCCATCGCCATCCCTCGGACGTAAAAACTGGAGATGTGGCTCCCGAGAATTTCCGACCTGGAATACCCCAGCATGTCCTCCATGGCCCGGTTGACATAGGTGAGCCGGCCCTTGAGATCCGTGGTCAGGATGCCGTCCACAGAGCTCTCCATGATGCGCTCCAGGAACTCCTTGGTTTCGCGGAGCTGGCGTTCCAGGTCCTTCCTCACCGTGATATCCCGGATGATCTCCACAAAGCCGCTGGTTTTGCCCGAGGGGTCCATCATGGCCGTCACCGTGGTGAGGGCCGGAAAGCGCTGCCCGTTTTTTCGCAGCCGGGTCATTTCCAGCTCGCACACGCCTTCGGTTCGCGTGCGCTTGGACATCCACTTCTGAACCCCGCTTTTCGCGTCCTCCGGGATGATGGTGAGGGAAATGTTCTCCTTGTTGATCACCTCTTCCTTCTTCCACCCGAAGAGTTTTTCAGCGCCCTTGTTGAATTCCATGATGTTTCCATAGAAGTCCAGGGCGATAATGGCATATTCGGTGGCGCTGTCCAGAATACTGTTCAGGAATCTGGAAAGGTCCCGGTACTTCTCGCGTGATTCCTTGAGCTCCTGGGTTCTCGCCTCCACCATTTTCTCAAGGTTGGACGTGTAATTCTGGATCTGGCTGATCATTCGGTTGAAGGAGGTGCCGAGGACTCCGATCTCATCCGCCCCATGCACCTTAACCCGCTGGGAGAGATCCCCACTGACCATTTTCGTGGTGATTTCCGTCAGCTCCTGGATCGGCTTGGTCAGCACCTTGGAGAGGGTCAGGGTCAGGAAAAGGACCAGGGCCAAGGCCACCAAAACGATCAGGAGGATGAATCGCTCTGTCTCGTGCAGAGAACGGAACATCTCATCTTCATAGGTGCCGGCGGCAATGACCCAGTCCCAGGGTTTGAAGTAGCTGTACTTGAGCATCTTCACCCTGGGCTTTGTTTCACCCAGTTCAGGATTCACCCAGGGGTAACGGATCGTGCCGATTTGCCCTTCCGGAAGCGCCAGAGCCTGTTGGACCATGGCTCGGATATATTCGAATCCTGAAGAATCCTTGGAATCGATGATGTTGCCTCCCTCCCTGGCCGGGTGGATCTTCAGGTTTCCGCTGCTGTCCATGATGTATACATATCCTGTCTCCCCGACCCGGATCGCCTTGATCTCCCCTTTTAAGGAGTGGGCGCTTTGCTCTTTGACCCCCACGTAAAGGGCGCCCATCACAGAACCGTCCTTGCTCTTGAGCGGCTCATAGGCCGTGATATACCAGTCATCCACGACAAAGGCCCTGCCCTGGTAGGACCGACCGGCCAGAATAGCCTGGGTCACCGGGCTGTCCGCCGGAATGAACGTGCCGATTCCCCGTTTGCCGTCCTTCCCGATCACATTGGTGGAGGTCCGGAGCAAATGGTCCCCTTCGATCCTCTGAAAGATCGTGCAGGTCCCTCCCACGAGACTCTGGACATCGTCCACAAAGCGAGTGTCGCCGGTCAGGACCATGTCCCCGATCTTCCAGAGAGGGACGGACACGGAGATCGTCTCGCCCGTGAATTGGTTCGCCGCCACAAAGGGAGTCAACTCCGTTTGGGCCACGGTGATCTCCGGCCCATGGCTGAACAAAAGCTCGTTGGCCACGCGAAGGTCGGAGACCACCTTGTTTTGAACCATCTCCTGCTGCACCTTGCACATGGCGAAGATGTTTCGCACCAAGTGGTCCAGGTCTTCTTCAGCCGCGAAGCGGAGCGCCTTACTAAAACGGTCCAGGGAGAGATACGCCACGCAAAGAAGGGGGAGGAGAACCAGAAACAGGGTGACACTGACCAGTTTGGCGCGGATTCTCAGGTTTCTGAACGCGGGAATGATCATGGGGATCCTTCAATACACACGGAAATGCCTGTCCTGTGCTCATGCTGAGCAGGGTTATTAAACCACAATCGTGCTTGAGCGTAAAGGAGAGTTTTGCGGATTCACCGGAGCCCGTGAATGGGAAACACCTTCTCCTGAAGATACCCTACCGCTCTTCGAGCTTCCTGGAACGCCTTCTCTTTCACTTCCCCCTTGGTAAAAAAGGCATGGTCATAGAGACTGCCCACTTCCTTCTCGGGGCCGAACATCATGCCCCCGACCAGGCCGGCGAATTCGTCCACCGGTTCCACGTGGTTGAGAATGGACCAGGCCAGAGTCCAGCAGCGGGACGTTCGGTAAAGATCGTAGCCCCCGCCTCCCAGAGCGAGAATTTTCCGGCACAGGGGCATGAGGCCGCGAAGGGCTTTCTGGTAGCCGTTGTTGGTGAGCTTTAGATGGGTGAGGGGATCCGAAACCAGAGTATCCGCCCCGATTTCAGCAATCATGAAGTCCGGAGCAAAGGCCCTCAGCACAGGGAAAACCACCGAGTCCAGGACATAGCCGTACACCTCGTCATCCGTCCCCGGTTCCAGAGGAACGTTGACCGTGTACCCCTCCCCTGCGCCCTTTCCGATTTCTGTTTCGCTTCCGGAATAGGGATAGAGGGTGCGCCCGGTTTCGTGAACGGAAATAAAGAGGACCCTCGGGTCTTCATAGAAGGCGGCCTGGACACCGTTACCGTGGTGGGCATCGAAGTCCACATAGGCGATCCGGGTGTTCGGATAAAGGCGCAGGGCGTCCAGGATGGCGATGACGATGTCGTTGATGTAGCAGAAGCCCTCTGCATTTGCCGGCATGGCATGATGGAACCCTCCAAGAGGATTGAATCCCACCTGGGCAAGGCCGCTCAGGATATCCATGGCACTGCGATGCGTTCCCCCTGAGGCGCGCAAGGACCACTCGTAGATGCCCTTGACGATGGGCGTGTCCCTGGTTCCGAGGCCGCAGGCGAGCATTTCGAGACGGACCTTGCCCTGGCTGGCTTCCTGGAGCAGCTCAAGGTACTGGGGATCGTGATAGAGGGTCAAGAGGTTCGGATCAAGGGATTCGGGGGCCACCACGCGCATCCAGGGATAGTTGAGCACGCCGTAGCGGTTGCACAAATCGTAGGTCTTCGTGGCTCGTTCCGGCTTGAAGGGATGATCCGGGCCGAATTCAAAACGGCCCATGTCGTCCGAATACACGAAAAGGGTTGGAAGTCTGTCCGCAGAGGCCGCCATGGATCTCATCAAACAGTGGATTAGGTGAATTGCCGCGCATCCTAACAGAAGCCGCAACCAGGGGTCAACTGAATTGGGGAATGGCGGAGTGGGGAATTGCAGACTGGGGATTGAGGAATTGCGAATGGCGAATCCCAGAATCCCTCAATTCCAGAATTCCAGAATCCGTGAATTCCAGAATCCCAGAATTTCAACCAAAGGGTTTGCTTTGACACTTCACGAAAAATCCTTTAATGAAAAGACCACGATCCCCGTGATCGCTTTGACCTCTCGGCTGATGAAGGTCATCCATGCCCTGGATTCATCGAATCAATCGCCTCTACCGGATGGAAAAGGAAGGGTTTTACCGGATCCTCATCCCCCCCTCCCTTTTTCGCCGCTTCCGGATCGATCCCGTGACTCATTGCAACGAGCAGGGACAAAAGGTGACCCGCTTCTTCTGCCCCCAGGGAGATCGCACCGCACTCATCGAAGTCAAGCTTCCGGATACGGAGGACCCGGTCTTTTCCTTTCAGCTCACGGATGCCGCGGACCTGACCCAGGTGGAGTGGGATTTCCTCGTCGTGAACGATCCCGATTCTCCCAAATTCAACACCCAGGTGGATGAAGAGGGGCGCGACACGCTCTTTGGGTGGGCCTCACGGAACCTCGTCGAAGAAGCCAGAGCCATGGAAGCCGGGCTCTTTCCCGGACAAATGCGCAAGGGCCTCGGAGTCACCCGGGAGCTGGTGGTCGCGCTCGATTTCTTCTGCAAGATCCTGGACGTGAAGACGATCCGCCTGGAGGCCCTCTTCTACCACAACGCCATCACTTACGAGAAGCACGGCTTCAGCTATTTCAGCGGATACGCCCAGATGAAAAGGATCCATGAGCTCTTTCAGCCGGGAGGAGCGCTGCACGCAAAGCTGGACGGCAGCACTCCTTTCCGAAAACCGGAGTTTGCCGACACCGTGAGAGGCCGAAGCTGGGCGATTCACGACGGCATTCTACTGGACGTCGACGATCCGGTTCTGGAGGAAGGGTGGGTCTCTCCGGTGATGTACCGCATGGTGGAAAATCCGCGGAGTATGGTCACCTTCCCCGATCCCGTTTTCTAGCAGGCTGCTGAAAAACGCCCATCTGCGGCGTTACCCTCATTCCTCATCGTTGCGGCGTACTTCTATGTACGCCTCACTCTTCGGAATTTCGGGTGCCTTGCATCTGAACGTTTTTGAGCAGCCTGCGAAGCAAATTTTTCTAGCAGGCTGCTGAAAAACGCCCATCTGCGGCGTTGAGATCTTCCCCCGAACGAGGCTCAGGCCTTCTGCGCCGCGGCTTGGGGCGCGCTCTTTTTCCCTTTCATGAACACCGTGAGGACAGCGCCGATCACGAGCAGCACCGCCGCGGTCAGGAAGGAGGAGGTGTACCGGCCCGTGCCGGCGATCAGCATCTGGGACAAGCGGCCCATGACGAATCCGCCGACGCCCCAGGCCGTGAACACGAGCCCATAGTTGATGCCGAAATTTTTGAGGCCCCAGTTGTCCTTGGTCAGGGAAGGGAAAAGGGACAGATTGGTCCCATAACAGAATCCCATGAAGGTGGCGATGAGAACAATGAGAATCGGGCTGGTCTTCTGAGCCCCCACCAAGGGAATGGCGATCAGCATGAGAGCCGCCTGGAAGAGCAGCATGATGATCAGCGTCACCCGTCGACCGATCTTGTCGGAAATGATGCCGGCAATGATGCGGCCCCCGGCATTTCCAATCGCCAGGATCGCCACGGCAATGAAGGCCAGCTCTCCCATGCTCTTCTGGGCCATTCCGGCCACACTGCCGATCACCATCAAGCCGGCGCCGGCACCGATGAAGTAGATGAGCCAGATGAGGTAGAAGCTCCCGGTCTTCATCATCTCGGAAGGTTTGGCCTCCGCCTGAGGCTTGAGAACCGCAGGCTTTTGACCGGCCTTCGGAGCCGCCGCTTGGGGAACGAACCCGGCAGGCGGATTCACAAGAAACAGGGAGAGCCCGCAAACCACCACGAGAAAGGCAAGGCCGAAAAAGAGCATGGATCCCTGGATGCCCCAGATTCTGAGAAGGTACTGAGAGAGCGGTGCAATGTACACAGAGGCCAGCCCGAAACCGGAAACCACCAGACCGGCGATCAGCCCTGTTTTCTGCGGAGGAAACCACTTGAGCGCAGGCGGGGTGGCGGCTGAATACCCGAAACCGATTCCTGTTCCGGCAAGCAACCCGAAGCCCACCACCCACACCGCGTAACTCGTCGTCTGTGAAATGAGGAGCAACCCGATGCTCACCAGAATGCCTCCCATGAACGCGGTGACCCGGGGGCCGAACTTGTCCTGGCACTTGCCTGCCAGAATCATGGCAAAAGCAAAGACCAGGCAGCAGATGGCGTAAGGGTCATTCAACGACGCAAGATCCCACTGGAAGGCGCCCGGGCCTCCTCTTTCAATCGAGGTCTTGATGGCCCCCTTGAAGACGCTCCACGTGTAGAGAATTCCCAGCGCCAGGTTGATTCCGGTGCCGCTGAAAGTAACGATCCATCCACGATTCTTTGACATAAAAGAACCCCTGAGCCCAGGTCAAGAGGACCGGCTGCCCTGGGCGGGAGTTTTCCCCCGGGACCCTGCCGCAAAGAAAGGCCCCAGGGGAAAACTCGGTGAAGGAGGTGAAGAATTGCCCACAAAAGACCGGCATTGAGTTTTTGTGGCGCAATGAAGAGGCATGCGTTCGTTATTCTGCACTGGCGTTGGCCATCGGACTATTGTCTTCCCGAGACCAGTCTTCCTACCACGTCCGGATCGGCCAACGTGGAAGTGTCCCCGAGTTCGCTGATCGCGCCTTCCGCGATCTTCCTGAGAATTCTCCGCATGATCTTTCCGCTCCGGGTCTTGGGAAGAGCATCCGCGAAGTGGAGCTTGTCGGGCGATGCAATGGGACCGATCTCCTTCCGGATGTGGGCGATCAGATCTTTCTTCATCTCGTCGGAAGCCTTGAACCCTTCCTTCAAGGTGACAAAGGCATAGATCCCCTGGCCCTTGATGTCATGGGGATACCCCACGACCGCCGATTCCGCCACCGCCGGATGGGCGACCAGCGCGCTTTCGATCTCGGCGGTTCCCAGCCGGTGACCGGAAACGTTGATCACGTCATCCACGCGGCCCATGAGGAAGTAAAAGCCGTCCTCGTCCTTTCGCGCCCCGTCGCCCGTGAAATAGTATCCCGGATGCTGCACAAAGTACTGCTCTTTGAATCGGTCGGGATCTCCATAGACGGTTCTCATGAAGCCGGGCCAAGGTTTCTTGATGCACAAGTGCCCTCCCTCGTTGATACCGGCCTCGGTTTCGTCGGCCCGAAGGATGATGGGGTCCACTCCGAAAAAGGGCAGCGCCGCAGAGCCGGGCTTCATGGGCATGGCACCTGGAATTCCGCAAATCAGGTGGCCGCCTGTCTCTGTCTGCCACCAGGTGTCGGTGATCGGGCATCTCTCTTTTCCAATGACCCTGTAGTACCAGATCCAGGCTTCAGGGTTAATGGGCTCGCCCACGGTCCCAAGCAGCCTGAGACTGCTCAGGTTCCTCTTGTTGGGCCAATCCTCGCCGCTCTTCATGATGGACCGGATGGCCGTGGGCGCGGTGTAGAAAACGTTGACGCCATAGCGCTCCACCACCTCCCAGAACCGGTCAGGCTCAGGATAGTTGGGGACGCCTTCAAACACGATCGAGGTGGCGCCCACCCCGAGAGGGCCGTAGACAATGTAGCTGTGGCCTGTGACCCAGCCGATGTCCGCCGTGCACCAGTAAACGTCCTCATCCCGGATGTCAAAAACATAGAGCATGGTCATCATGCAGAAAAGCAGGTACCCCGCCGTGGTGTGAAGCACGCCCTTGGGTTTTCCCGTGCTGCCGCTGGTGTAGAGAATGAAGAGAGGATCCTCCGCATCCATCCATTCGGGCTCGCAAACAGGGGAAGCGTCTTTCATCAGTTCATGCCACCAGAAATCCCTTCCCTCTTTCATCTTGGTTTCTTTGTCGATTCGGTTCACGACCACGCATCGTTTGATGCTCGGGCACTGGTCCATGGCCGCATCGGCATTGGCCTTGCTGGAGAGTACCTTGCCGGAACGGTACCCCCAGTTGCAGGTAATGAGGGTCTCTGCCTTGCAGTCGTTGATCCTATCGCGGAGAGCCTCGGCGCTGAAGCCTCCAAAGACAATGCTGTGAATGGCGCCGATCCTGGCGCAGGCCAGCATGGCCACGGGAAGTTCCATGATCATAGGCAGATAAATGGCAACGCGGTCCCCTTTCTTGACTCCGAACTTCTTGAGGACATTGGCAAACTTGCAAACCTCCCGGTGGAGTTGATGATAGGTATAGGTCTTCGCTTCTTCCAGGGGCTCGCCCTGAAAAATGAGGGCCGCCTTGTTCTTTTTAGCCGTTTTGAGGTGACGGTCCAGGCAGTTGTAAGTGATGTTGAGTTTCCCGTTGACGAAGTACCTGAGCCATATCTTGTCCTTGAAGCTGTACTCTTCAACCGGTCCGTCCCACTTCTTGAACCAGTCGATGTGCTTCTCAGCCATCTCTGCCCAGAATCCTTGGGGATCCTTGATGGACCTCTCCCACATTCTCTTGTATTCATCCATGCTCTTCAAACGGGCCTTCTCGACAAATTCCTTGGAGGGGTAAAACACCCTCTTCTCCGTGTATACCGAATCCATGCCTCCGCCTTTTTGCTCTGCCATGGTACGCCTCCTTTTTGCTGTCAATATCGAACGCCTGCGAGACAAGCGGTCATTCAGGGCTCTTCATCGTCCGACGAGCCTTCGCCTCTTTTCTTGCCCCACGCCTCTACCCTCCCATGGAGGGGGCTATCTTTGGTTTTCGGACAGGCGATTTAGCTATATTATGACTGCAATATGACTATAAGTCAATTCAATATGCGTGCCAGGTTCCGCCCTGGTCAGCGCGACAGTCAAAAACACCTATCTCCTTGATTTATCAACACTTCACTTTAATGGTTTTTGGGAATACGGGGGGAAGTGTAACCGCTGGGAAGACAGGGGGTGTACACAGGGATGCTAAGACGAGTAAGCAGTAGGTAGTAAGCAGTAAGCAGACAAAGCCCAAAAACCAGTCGCTGGATGCGGCTCGCTGGATGCTGGATACCGGCCACTTCTCGCTCGTCACTTGTCACTCGTCACTGATTCTTATGTCCTCAAGCTCAGCGATCCTCCAGCCTCCAACCTTGAACGGTCGGCTCATAGCCGACCATTGAACACCGGCCAGTACTTGGACTGAACCTCCATGACCTTGTTTATGGCGGGGACTTTTCTTGGCGAACTGGCGACAATTCTGTCCAGTTTTTTCCCGTCCATGCTCGAAACGCCGCAGAGTTCCTGCATGACCCGGAAGCCGCATTCCCGGATCCCGCGAAGGCTGTAGCCGCCTTCCATGATGAAAGCAATCCGTCCGCGGCACACCTTTTCGGCGATGGCGAGGAGGAAAAAAGTGATCAGGCCGTAACCCGCCGGGGTCACTTTCATGGCCCCCAGCCGATCGTGCTCGTAGAGATCAAAACCGCAGCACACCAGGATAAACTCCGGTTTATAGGCCTGGGCAATGGGGCTGATCACGAAGTAGACGATCCTGGCATAATCCTCGTCGCCTTGCCCTCTTCCCAGGGGAATGTTCACCGTGAAGCCTTCCCCTTTTCCTGAACCCACTTCCCCCCATTTCCCCGTGCCGGGATAGGAAGGGAAGTGGTGCATGGAGGCGTAGAGAACCTGGTCTGTATCGTAAAAAGCATGCTGGATCCCGTTTCCGTGGTGCAGATCAATGTCGATGATCATCACCTTTTTCATTCCATGCCGCTCCTGGAGGTATCGCGCGCCGAGGGCCACGTTGTTGAAAAGGCAGAACCCCATGGCCTTGTCCGCCTCTGCATGATGGCCGGGAGGCCGGATACAGGCAAAGCCTCTTTTCCCCTTTCCACTCAGGATTTCATCGAGAAGGCTGAAGACTCCTCCCACGCCAAGGCGAGCCACCTCGTAAGATTTCTCCGAAGCCTGGGTGTCCAGATCGAAGGAGGTGAGTTTTTTCCCTGCACTCCTTGCCACCTGCTGAATGTAGTCCCTGGTATGAACCCATGCCAGTTCCTCTTCGGTTGCCGCTCTGGGCTTGAGGTCGATCCATTTCCCCTGCAGGGAAGGATCCTGCAGCGCTTCATGCATGGCTTGGATCCGCCTGGGGCTCTCGATATGGGGCACGTTTTCGAGATGGTGCGTGTATCGTTCGTCCTTAACGATAAGAACCGGCTGCATGCTCAACGGGCTCCTTGGGTAAATGCCCCGTAAGGATCTCCAGGGATTCGGGGATTTTCTTCTGGTACTTCAGAAGGGCCATGGAAGCGGCTTTTGAAAATTCGGGCCTGGCTTCAGGCCTCAGGCACTCCTGCACGGCGAGGATCGTCGCTCTCCGTCTCGACAAAGCCTCTTCGCTCTTTGCCCTTTTTCGAAGCCCTTTCACCTCCCGGATGATCCGCTCCACAAGCTCCTCAACAACCTCCTGCCTCAGGGTCTTGCAATAGTGGGTCATGGTCAGAATGGCCCTCAAAAGATACCCCTTGGGCGCCTTCAGCACATAGCCGGAAAGTCCTCTTGACTCGAATCCCACCGCCTCGTAGAACCGCCTGGCGCCCACTTCCGCATCCAGCACGATTTCCTTGAGGGAAGGTATCTCGTTTTTCCACAACATCCACACCCCGGCCACGAGAAACGTCCCCACGCCTTTGAGGGGTTTGGGGGCAAGCCCCTTCGGGTCCCAGGTTTTGCCCCTGAGCGTAGCCAGGTATTTGATCTCCAGGTCTTTTTTGAAAAGCTGCTCTCTCAAGGCGAGGTAAAGGAGGCCCACCAGGCTCTCTCCGGCCGTACAGGCCATCAGGTTGTTCTCCAGTCCACGAATCAGGCAGTTGAGGATGAAGCGCACGTGGAAAAATTCCACGTTCATGTCCGCCACCTGCATCAGGCTGTCCATGCAGATAGGGAATTTCATGAAGTAAGCCGGCGTGTTCAGATCGACCACGCCTTTGTAAAAAAACCCGGGCGGGCCTTCTTCTTCGGAACTCACGATCGGCCGAGCATCCTGCTTCATCGCCTCCAAGGAGGCCACGAGCGCGCTGATCCGCGCTCGCCTGCTCTCCGAGGAAGCGGGTCCTTCCTCAAGCTCCCGGCGCAGACGGCTGATCGCGTAATCGATCTCATAGGTGACCGCCAGCTTGAGACCGGCCTTGCGGATTTCGCCGGAAGCCTCTTTGAAGTGGATAGACCGGACCTCCTGCTGGAGATCCTGTTTTTTGACGAGTTCTCCATACTTGATGATCAGCCCTTGTTCGATGGGAACCGTACCTTCATTGAAAAACAGGACCCGGTTGACGAGCACTTTTTCCCCTTCAAAGAAAAAAAAGAAATTGTCTCCTTCCAAGCCTTCCTCGACACTCGGGGCGATGTCTATGACGCCCATGCCCAGCATTTGATCCAGGGAATAACCGATTTCAGGCCTGTTCCTGGCAATGGCGTCAATAGCTTTCTTGATGTGCTCTCTCTTGATCATCGTCCTGGAAACCGGGATTCAGTTCCCACCGCAGAGGCACTGAGAACGCAGAGAAGAGTTTTTCTTTGTCGGGAGATCCCGACAAACAAAAATGCTCTGTTCCCTAAGAATCCCGTAACATAACAGTGGGTCTCGATATGTTCTTCAGAGGGTATTTTCGTCTATCGGAACCTCGCGATAGACGAAAAAATACAATCCCTCTGTGGCCTCTGTGCCTCTGTGGTGGATCATCCTAAACCTCTGGGGGGGTGAAACGCGTGGGGATCTCCACGGTGAACACCGACCCCTTCCCGGGTTCACTCTCCGCCGAAAGGGTCCCTCCCAGTTTCTTCACAATGCCGGCGCCGATGGAGAGCCCCAGCCCGGTCCCATCCGGTTTAGCCGTAAAGAGAGGGTCGAAGATTCGCTCCAGCTTTTCCCGGGGGATGCCCGGGCCGGTGTCGGCGACCGAGACGGTCATCTTCTCTTCACCCGCCCGCAGGGAAAGGGTGATGGTTCCGTCCTTTCCGATCGCCGTCAGCGCATTGAGGACCAGGTTCTGAAGGACTTGGCGAAGCTGGGAGGGATCCGTCTGCACCAAGGGAAGACCCTCTGGATACTCTCGCCGCACCCTGATCCGGTTGAAATGAAGTTCCCTGTTTAGAAGCTCGATGGTCTCGTCCAGGATTTCCTGAACCTTCACCTCGCGGATGATCGGCAAGGAGGATTGGGTGGATTTGAGAAACTGATCCGTGGCGCGGCGACCGCGGGACAGCTCCGCCCGGACCTGCTTAAGGCTTTCCCTGACCTCGGAGCGGGTTTCTTCTCTTGAAAGGTCGCCCCGGATCAGCTCATCCATACAGCTCAGCAGGAGCTCCACGTTGGAGAGCGCGTCTTTCACCTCCTGCACCATTCCGGAGGCCAGTTTCATGGACGAAGCCATGCGGCTGGAGTGTTGAAGCTGATGATCGAGAAATCGGATATTCCTGCGTTTGGTTTCCAGCCTCGAAAAGAGATAATTGGTCGTCAGCATCACGGTCAGGACGATCAGCATGCTCCCCAGGATGAAGACGAATATCCCCACGGTCCGGACGCTCCGAAGACCGCTGTAGATATCCTGCCTCTTGAATTCCGCCACACAGAGCCAGGGCACGTTCTTAAGCCACGTCATCAGGATGATGCGATCCCCTCGCTTTTCCTGCCGGACTCCATCGAAGGGTTCCACATATTTCACCGCCGCCTGGCCCATGATCCTTCCGCCCCAAAGCGGCGTAGTCTGATAAATCCCGTCTCCATTGACCACGTAAGCGTCTCCGTTTCGCTTCTTCAGAACTTCTCCCACGAGACCTTCAAAGTAGGCCGTATCGACGGTGGCGCGCAGAATCCAGAATCCCTCCTCCGTGGTCTGCTTCACGGCAATGATGAAATGAGGGTCGTTGCGGAATCCAAGGAAAACGTCGCTGATGTAAACGTCTTTCTGCCGTATCGCCTTGAACCACGGGGTTTCTTTGTAGTTCTTTGAAAGCAGGTCATAGGGTCCCACATAGGCCCGATGCCTGCCCTGATCGTCAATCACGCCCATATCGGAAAAGCAGGGCAACTGCCTCTGGAGGGTATCGAACATTTTCTTGAGATTGCCGGGGGCCGTGAGATGCTCGAACGACAAGAGGGAGGACAGGTTCTTCAGATCGATCGTCCGCTCCGTGAGGAACTGGTCAATGGCTTCCCGATGTTCGGTGACCTCCGCGTCCAGCGCGGAGAGCGTCTTTTGCTCCAAGAGGGAAACCGTGTGGTAGTACATGCCGCCGCCGATCACGAGGAGCGGGATGAAGGAGGCCGCCAGAAGGGCGACCACAATGCTGTTAAAAAGCCGCCGGAAATAGGGGAAATCCATCTCCTGAGACGGACGAGCGCTCTGGGGCGCAGGACGGTTCTGCATGGCTTCCATGGGGGCACCTACGCTGTTTCATGGTCCAGGTATTGAAACACATCTTCCAGTTTGACCACGCCGATCATTTTTCCACCACGCACCACAGGCATGCGCCTGAGGTTATGCACGATCATCTGATGGGCAGCATCCGTCAGATAAGCGTTAGCCTGGATGGCCACAGGTTGAGGACGCATGACCTCCTTCATGGTCTTCTGAGGAAGCCACTGCGGATGCCGGATCAGTTGAGACCACTCCATGGCAAAATCAGGATGGGCCTTGCTCTGAGCTTCGTTCACGAGATCTCTCTTGGTCACCAGGCCCAGAAGTCGATCCTCCGGGTCCACCACATACACTTCCTCGACGGCTTCTTCTCCCTCTTCCCGGCTCATGATCGGCAAGGCCCTGGACAAGGCGTCCTCGGGGTGGAGCTTGTTGAAGGCATGGAGGGCGATTTCCCGGACCAGCTTTCTGGGCCAGAGAACCGGGTGACGCTTGATTTCCTCGGTTTCATGGGCTTCCTTGATCTTTTCCACCAGGTCTTCAATGTCACAGGGCTTCATAAGGTAGTCATACGCGCCCTTGCGCATCGCCTGGGTCCCCGACTCCAAAGTGGCGTGTCCGGTGAGCATGATGACTTCCGTGTCAGGGGCCCACTTCTTGATTTCTCCGAGAGCGGCGACCCCGTCCAGGCCGGGCATCTTGACATCCAGCACCACCACGTCAAAACCGCCCCCGTACTTGACGGCCTCCATGGCCTGGTAGCCGTCATACGCGGTAGCGACGTCGAATCCTCGAGCCTTGAGGATCCTGGCCATGTTGCGCACGAACTGCTGTTCGTCATCTACCAGAAGGACACGGATCTTTTGATGCACCGTAGACTCCTCCCGAAAACGCTCGGACAGGACGGCGTGGAAGCACAAGCAAAAGGGGATCCTCAAAGGATCCCCTCGGCTTTAACCCTTTTGTGTGCCCAAAGCACGCATTCTATTCTCTCAGTCTCAGGCGACCAGATCCCTTTCAGGCTTCACAGCCTGCGTGCTGAGGGCCTGTTCCGCCCTGTCTCTGGCGGATTTCGCCTTTTTCCTCTTGATAAGCAACCTCGAAGAACCAAGGACGAAAAGGATGAAAAAGATCATCACAGCGTATTCCACGGCTTTTGGAGGATGAAGCAGCTCTTCGATGAACGGATCGGTGATCATCATCTCTCCGCCCACCTTACCGAGGATGGCCGCGCCGATGTAAAGGATGATAGGGTAGCGGTCCATCAACATGGAGAGAAGCCCGGCACCGGCCACCACCAGGGGGATGCTCAGCATCAGGCCGAAGATCAGCAAAAAGAGATTTCCCTTGCAAGCCCCGGCAACGGCAAGCATGTTGTCAATGGCCATACTGATGTCCGCCACCACGATGATCCAGACGGCCTGGGCGACCGAGCCGGCTGTCTTGCCGTGGCCTTCTTCGTCTTTGGACCCCATGATGAGGAGCTTGACCGCAATCCAGATAATAACCCCGCCGCCCACAAACTTGACGAACTTGATCAGCAGCAGCTGCGCACACACAAAGGTCGCCACCACCCGGAGCAGGACCGCGGCCCCGGCACCGAGGATAATTCCCCATTTGCGCTGCTTTCCGTGCAGGTTCTGCACGGCCATGGCAATAACCACGGCGTTGTCCCCTGCCAGAACAAGGTCAATGAGCGTGATGCTCAGAAAGGCGGCAAGAAACTCTGGTGTGAATTCTATCTTTCCTAGGAAACCGAAATCCATGGGACGGATTCTCCTTTGATTAAGAAATCAGATTTGAGAAATGAATACGCCTGATGCGTTCGAGAATGTAGGGGCGGGCTTTACGCCCGCCCTCGGCAGGGGATAACCCCCTCCCCTGCGGGTGCATGTTGAAGGTAAAAAGCACGCCGGCACTTTTCGCGACTTTTCACGAGCGCCTCATGAGAGGAACAAGACAATAACACAAAAAATCAAAGCAATCACCCACACGGTGTGGCTGAAAGTCCCTTTTTGAACCGGGTGAAAATGGGCATCCGGTCTTTTGTGACCATTCGCGCACACATATTGGGCCACCTTCTGCCCTGTCTTCTTCTGAACCACCTTTCTCCGCTCCACACAAGCGCCGCAGGGTTTTCCTTCCTCATCCAGCTTGTTGCAGGTCAGCCGCGAGCCCAGGAGAAGGCTCACGATGTTGTAAATCCAGTTCCAGGTCAACGCGATAATCAGAAAGGAAAGGAAAAAAACCAGGGAGTGCGTTTTGGTCACTCCCATGCCGGCCAGGGAATCGCCGATCCGACCGGGATTGAGAGGCCCTTCCACAGACCCGAAAAGTCCGAGATAGTAAAGAGGGAAGCACAGGATCATCACCATCATAGACGCGAACATGCGGAACAGCCGCTTTTGCACAAAGCTCAACTTGTTCCACCATTTCCAGAACGGGTTCCCCTGCCCATAGTTTTCCATGGTGGTCATCATAACAATTGTACCCTTTCCGTCAAACTTTTTCTGATGGGGTGTGGGCCCCGGCCGTCACGGGGCCCACCGGAAACGATGACGTCGCACCGGAACGGCTAGCTCAAGAGGCGTTTCTGAATATCCGGCCAGATCTTGTAGAACGAGG
>Ga0101944_10003449_pt1 | contig 22030 bp, 15 predicted proteins | sample DewCreD2012metaG_FD_75245 | JGI IMG/M metagenome (GOLD analysis project Ga0101944, IMG submission 75245) | Hot spring sediment bacterial and archeal communities from British Columbia, Canada, to study Microbial Dark Matter (Phase II) - Dewar... ... | reverse complement strand
CGGCGCCAGCCACTTTAGCCTGCCCCTGTGGCTGGGCGCAAATCTGCCCTTGCCCACCGCGTCTGCCGCAGTCGGGATTCACAGAAATTCCGGCTCCGCCCGCCCAATGCGCGCGACGTCGTGCGGGCAGGCCGAATCTCCCGGCCGGGGACGACGACAAATGGGAAGCAAAACCTTCGCCGGCGCTCCGGACGGGCTTCACCGGGCCTGCCGAACGCGGATGGTGTATTTCTTGGCCAGGGCGTTCATCGAGGTGAACGTCACCTGCTCGGTGGCGTTCTCGGTGAGAATGACCGTCTGGAACGGGGTCTCGTCGCCGGTGGTGAACCCGTTGCCGTCCTTGAACACGCAGTTGGCCTGGACCTCGATGCGGCGGTTTTCGCGGTTGCGTATCTGGGCGATGACCTCCAACCGGCCATCAGGCAGCGTGCGCTCGTGCAGCGCGGCACACGTGACGGAGCGTTGGGCGCCCGGGTCCAGCAGGACAAAGCGCTCCGTGGTTTCGTAGGCCGGCGTCTTGGAGGGTTGCGGCGGATACGGGCCTTTGTCGTAGGTGCTGCAGCCGGCCACAAGCGCGGTGGCCGCGGCCAGCCCAAGCAAGGTGAGGGTGGTTTTCATTGTGTTTGCGGTGTGGTGGAGGCGTCACTGACGAAAACAACCGCGTCCGGCCCGGCGGCCGGGACGGTGAAGGTAATGGTCTTGGTCAGGTTGGCGATGGGCTTGCCGTCCTGGCCGAGGAACTCGAAGGTCGCGGTGTGCGAGCCGGCGGGCAACCGCAACTGGGCGAAGCTCAGGAATTGCGGCAGGTTGTCCCAGGCGCGCGTGTCGGCCTCGGGCGTGGTCGCGGCGGAGGCGATCTTGCTGGCCAACCCGGCCAGCAGCAGCCCCACGCCCACTTCGTCTGCGGCGCTGCGGCTGTCCTGGCCGGCAGTCGCCAGGACGGCCCCGCTGAGGATGGCCGCGTCGCCCGCGCTGTCCGTGGCGGCTTTGAACACCGCCTTGTTGGCCAGGATGTGGTCCATTACCCGCCCGCCGCGGGTGGTGGCCTGAAAGTTCACGTCGTCCACCGGCGCGATCGGGATGGTGAGGTTGTTGATTTTGAGCAAGGCCGATCGGACCGTCGAGGGGGCGGTGCGAAACCGCAGTTGCTCGCCATATTGGCCGGTGGCGTACTTGGTCGGCCCCGGCCCGAACTCGACAAAGAACAGCGTGTTCACCTTGGGGTCCAGGGGCGGCAGGGTGGCGTTTTTCACGTTGGCCCGGGCGCGGTTCAGGGCGTCCGTGCCGTCGCCGCCCAGTTTGGCCGTGGCCAGGGCCTCCAAGTAATCCGGCAACACCCAGTCGCCGGCGTACGTCTTGTCCGCGGTGTCGCTGTCCTCGAACTGCGCGCTGCGGAAACAGGCGCGGGCGTTGTCCGGTTCGCCATCCCGCCAGTAGAGGATGCCGCGGTAGATGTAGGCCATGCTGCGCTCGTAGGGTTCGCCGATGAAGGTCTTGCGCGCCTCGCGCGCGAACACGCTGCGCGATTTCCGCGCCTCGGCGTCCGGGCCGAAGATTCCCTGGAGGGTCAGCAAAGCGTCGTCGAGCAGCGGTTTGGCGTCAGCGAACCTGCCCCGGCGCATGGCCGCGGCCGCGGTGCGGTATTGCCACAGGACACGATCGCGCGACGGCCCCTGCGCCACCATCTTTGGGCCGTCCACCAGGATGTCGCCGGTCAGCGCAACCTGGGGGGCAGGTGGGGTAGCGCAGCCGGCAAAGACGAACCACGCGGAAACAGTCGCCAAATTGACCGCAAAACCACAACGGCGCAAAGGGGCAACGGTTATGCGACCTTCCCGGCTTGGCGTCTGCGCGTCTCGGTGTCTTGGCGTTAAGACCTGCATTGGGAGCCGTTCATCGTAATCAGGGCGAGCCGTTGAAGCTCGTGAAACTGGAAGTGCCCACGGAAACGACTTGTTGCTCCTACCGATACGCCGCGTCTTCCCGGAAGATCACCCGGGTCCGAGCGCAAAACAGCGTTTGGCGACGGATTTCGAGAGTGTTGAGTGTTCTCATGGTCTTGCTTTCTCCGGCAGCCTGCTGGCAGTGGTAAACGGCCACGTCGTAAAACGGTGCCTGCCCGGTCGCCACGCGGCGGGCCGTCTCCAAATCGCGCCACGCTTTGACCATCCAGGCCCTGGCGTCTGGTAGGGGCAGGTCAGCCATAAAGCCTCCGGCCACGACTCAAGATCGTATTTTCCAGCGCGGTCGTAAGTCCCTTCACCCCGTCCACCTCCGCGCGGGTCTCGACCAACACGTCCTTGGGCATCCGGAGGCCGCGCAGACAGCGATGTGCCCGCTGTGCCCGACGTGTGGGAGGCTCGTCACTGTGCGGGACGATGACAAAAAGGTCCACATCGCTGTTCTCGTGCGGTTGGCCCCAGGCGTGCGACCCGTAGAGCCAGACTTGCTCGGGCTGGAACTCCGCCACCAGCCTCTGCGTGACAGTTGCCAGCAGCTTTTCGTCGAGTGTTTTCATCCTTTCTCCTTGCCGCCGCCACGCCGCGCCGCATGGCAGCGCCCCGGTTACCGGTACGCCGCGTCTTCCAGCCCCTGCTTTTTGATCTCGGCCATGTCTTCCCAGACGATGACGCTGGTCCGCGCGTCAATCAGGTGGAACGAGTAAAGGATATAGTCGCTCGTGCCCTTGGACGTGCGTGTGGACAAGCCTTCCAGCGTGCCGGTCAGAAAATAATCTGCGCCCTTGAATTCCTGCACGCGCGGGTCGGTGGCGGCGGTGACCGCGCCCTCGCGCTTGAGGTTGCGCTCCTTTTCCAGGGCGGCCATACGCTCGCGGGCCAGAAACTGCACCTTGCCCGCCGTCTTGGAATTGAGCTGCGCCCGGATGCGCGTCAGGAAGATGTCCTTGTTGATCGGGAAGCGCGTTTTGTTCTCGACCGGGTCCAGCACAATGATCGGAGGCGTCGAGGCGTTGGCGATTTGCGGGATGGCGAGGATGCTGCGCGCCATCTTGTCGGCCACGGTCACCAGGTCTTGCGACTCGATGCCCGTGCCGGCCACGAACCCCTGCTCGTCGGCGTTCAGGCGGGTCACGCCCGTGCCGGACGGATTCTGAACGCCTTTGGAGGCGCAACCCGCAGTCAGCGCAAGGGCGGCCGCCGCCGGAAGGACGGAGGCCAGTTTGGTCATCAGTGGTTTCATGTTGCTAGAATCTGTTGGGGGACAATCCGAGGCGCGGCACTGCAAAGCCCGGGCAAACCCGACGTTGCCCAATCAAGAAAGCGTGCCCCAGCGCGACCACGGCGGGCGACCACATGGCCGGCCGCTCTGCCGGCAGCGAAACCGCGGCCGGACGCCCGGGGATTCGTGCCCCAACGCTCGGTTTCATTGGACTTTGATATTCAGTTTCCAGGCTGCATCCGCCGGCAAGGCGGAGCGGCGCTCCCCTCAAGCCAGGAGACCGTCGGCCAGGCTGGCGACTGACAGCGACTTCGCGCTTGCTGAACGCTTCGACGGTTCAGCCTGACGTTTATTCGCTCCGCCATTCTACCACAGGCCGTGGGCCAAGCAACGGTCCGCTCCCGCGCCGCCACGTCCTGGCAAGCTTCACACATCGCGGCCAACCTCCCCGGCGCAGGCCCGGCGTGCTGAGCCTCCGCCCTGCGTTGAGGCGTCCGCAGGGCGGCGGAGCGTCCGGACCGGCAATGGCGGATGGCTGGTGACGCACAGCACGGGCTGGAAAAGCGTTGCGGGAGATGCCGGGCTGATTCACATTGCCGGCAGTCGTTGCGGAGAGGTGGCTGAGTGGTTTAAAGCGCACGCCTGGAGAGCGTGAGTACCCCAAAAGGGTATCCAGGGTTCGAATCCCTGCCTCTCCGCCACATCTTCGCCTTGCCCCTTTGCCGGCCTGCGCAGGGCCAAGGGCAGCCGGGCGCGGCGGTTGTCCCAAATGCCGCCGCAAGTCAGGATCGAAGCGGCGCTGATCGCCCGTGGTGTCCCCGCGAACGGTTTTTCAGCTCAATGCTGAGGCGCGCCCTCCCCATCGTGCCGATTGACGGATGGGACGCGGGCTGGCATCTTGGTGCTTGATGGCCCGTGTCCCACGGTGCTGACGTATGACATCGGGACCGCATTGGACAACCGCGCTGCCCTCAGTCGTGGCCAACCCGAGGGTGCAGTGCAGCGCACCGCAGGCGGCCGGGCGGCGAACTCCACCTCTCAACTTGGTCAGCAGGCCAGCTTCATAACGAATTAAAGCGCACTCCGTCCTGACCGCGCCGACCCCGAGGCCATGAATGCGACCGCCGCCAACAAGGGAGTCGGGCTGTCCTGCCCACCTTTCAAGAGGGGCGTGCTGGGGCTGTCCGGGCTGCTGCTCGCGGCCATCGCGATCGGCGGCGGCCTGTATCTGCGAGCTGTGCAGGCCCAGGCGCGACGCGTGGCCCATCGGGAGCTGCAGGGCATCGCGGACATGAAGGTGGGGCAGATCGTTGCGTGCCGTAACCACCGGCTGCAAGAGGCGCGCTTCCTTTCGCAGGCGGCGTTTGTGGCCCGCGACGTGGCGGCATTCCTTGCCGCACCAGACTCGGAAGCCAGACGCGCGGACACGCTGCACTGGCTAGACCTGCTCATGGATACTGATCACCACGCCCAGGTGGCGCTTTTTGACGCCAACCTGCGGGAACGGCTTGCCGCGGCGCACTGGCCCGACCGGCCCCGTCCGTCACTCCAAGCCAAGCTGGCGGAGGCCGTGCGAACGCGCCAAGTGATCATGGGCGACCTGGAGCGCGAGTCACCCGAGGACGCGCCGCACTTGGACATGGTTGTGCCGATTCTCTCCCCGCCGGCTAGCGGCGGCCCCCCGGGGCCGGATGCACCCGTGCAAGCCGTGCTGGTTTTGCGTCTGGACCCAAGCCGATTCCTCTACCCGTTGATTCAATCTTGGCCCACGTCCAGTCCGACCGCCGAGACCTTGCTGGTACGCCGCGAGGGCCAAGAGGTGCTGTTCTTGAATGAACTGCGCCATCGCAGCCAGACGGCCCTCGCCCTGCGTTTACCCCTTAGCCTGACCAACGTGCCCGCCGTCCGCGGCGCGCTGGGTCTGCTGGGGTTGTGCGAGGGAGAGGACTATCGCGGCGTTCCGGTGGTGGCAGCAATTTGCCCCGTGCCCGATAGCTCCTGGCTGCTGGTGGCCAAAATGGACCGAGCCGAGCTGTATGCGCCCCTGCGCCGGCAGGCGCTGGCGGTGGGCGGCGGGATGGCGGCGCTGGCCCTGGCCACGCTGCTGGGCATGGCCCTGCTCTGGCGGCATCGGGACGCCGCCAGCCTCGAGCAGAGGTTGGCCGCCGAACGCGAGCGCGCCGCCCTGGCCCAACGGCTGGCCCAGATCATGGACAACGCCAACGACATCATTCTGCTGGCCGAGGCGGATGGACGCATCCTGGAAGCCAACAGCCAGGCCGTGCGCGCTTACGGATGGACCTTGGAAGAATTGCGCTCGATGAACCTCTCCGACCTGCAATCGGCCGTTTCCGGCGGGCGGGCGGATCACCCCCCCAGCCCGCTGGCGGGCGAGGAGCGGGCGGTCTTCGAGACTTTTCATCGGCGCAAGGACGGGACGGTGTTGGCCGTCGAGGTCAGTGCGCGGCTGGTGGACATGGGAGGTGAACGGGTCAACCTGGCCATCGTGCGCGACATCACCCGGCGCAAAGAGGCCGAGGCGGCGCTGCGCTACAGCCAACTCAAGTACCACACCCTCTTCGAGACCGCCAACGACGCCATCCTGCTCATGCGGCAGGACCGGTTTGTGGACTGCAACGCCCGCGCCGCAGCCATGTTCGGTTGCACCCGCCAGGACCTGATCCAAGCGACCCCTTGGCAGTTCTCCCCGCCCACGCAACCCGACGGCCAGCCCTCGCCGGAAAAGGCCGCGGCCATGATTAACCTGGCGCTGACGGAAGGGCCGCAGTTTTTCGAGTGGGAGCACTGCCGGCTGGACGGGACGCGGTTTGCAGCCGAAGTGAGCTTGAACCGCATGGTCCTGGATGGGGAAACGCTGCTGCTGGCCATCGTGCGCGACGTGACCTCACGCAAGCAGGCGGAAGCCGCCCTCCGCCGGCAGGGTGAGGAGCGCGAGCAACTGCTGCAGATCAGCCGGACGCTGGCCCGCACGCTGGACCTCAAGACAGTGCTGCAAATCACCACGGATCGCGCGACCGCGCTGGCCGGCCTGCAGAGCGCTGCCGTCTATCTGCTGGAGGGCGACGAATTGCGGTTGTGGGCCACCACGCCGCCGATGTCGCCGGAAAGGCCCGACTCCTTCCGCCGCGCGCGGCTGGCGGATCACCCGCACATCCGGAACGCCCTGTCCACCAGCGCGCCCATCCTGTTGCCGGACGCGGCAACCGCCCCGCTGACCGCCGCGGAGCGCCTGGTTGTTGAAGCGCGCCAGTTGCGCACGCTGCTCTTCCTGCCGCTGGTCGCCGGGGAAGAGGTCTTGGGTGCGCTGATTGTTGGCAGCGTCGGAGCGCCCAGGCAAATCTCCGCCGCGGAGATTGATCTGTGTCGCACCATGGCCAACCTGGCGGCCCTGGCCGTCGCCAATGCCCGGCTGTACGACGCCGGGCAACGCCATGTCGCCGAGCTGGAGCGGCAGGTCGCCGAGCGCCGGCGGGCCGAAGCGGCGCTGCGGAGGTCGAGCCAGCAGTTGGAGGCCCTGACTCACCGCTTGCAAGCAGCCCGCGAGGAAGAGGCCAAGCGCATTGCCCGCGAGTTGCACGATGAATTGGGGCAACTGTTGACCGGCCTGAAGATGGACCTGCGCCAGGTGGAACGGCAACTGGAGGGGGGCGCGCCACCGGGCGACGCCCGTGGCCTGCTGGAACGGCTGGTGGCCGCCTCCGAGCTGGCCGATGCCGCCATACGCACCGTCCAGCGCATCTCCAGCGAGTTGCGCCCCGGCTTGCTGGACAAACTGGGGCTGGCAGCCGCGCTGCGCTACGAGGCCCGACAGTTCCAACATCGCACCGGCCTGGTCTGCAAGCTGCGCGTGCCCGAGCCGGAGCCGCAGGTGCCGCCGGATATTGCCACGGCCTGCTATCGCGTCTGCCAGGAGGCGTTGACCAATGTGATCCGCCACGCCGCGGCGACAGAGGTGGAGATCGAACTGCGCCTGGAGGACGCACAGAACCCCGCCGGCGGCACCTGGGTGCTGGAGGTCCGGGACAACGGCCAGGGGATTCCAGCCGCGAAACTGGATGACCCCCACTCGCTGGGCTTGCTGGGGATGGAGGAGCGCGCGCGCGCCTTGGGAGGCACGGTGTGGATCACCGCCGGCCCGCAAGGCGGCACAATCGTATCCTTGCGCATCCCGACCGCCGCGGGTAGTGTCGGGCCAGAGCCATGAAAGTCCTCATTGCCGACGACCATGACATTGTCCGGCACGCCTTGCGGGACATTCTGGCGGAGGTATTGGGCAGGCCCACCATCGGCGAAGCGGCGGACTCGCGGCAGGCGTGTGTGCTGTTGATGGAGCAGACCTGGGACCTGGTGCTGTTGGACATCAATATGCCCGGCCGCAGCGGGCTGGAGGTCCTGGCCGAGGCGCGTCGTCTGCACCCCGACACCCCGGTTCTGGTCCTGACTGCCTATCCCGAGGAGGAATTTGCCCTGCGCGCGTTCAAGCTCGGCGCGTCGGGTTACCTCAACAAGCAGCACGCCGCCGAGGAATTGGTGGCGGCCGTGAACAAAGTGCTCTCCGGCGGCAAGTACGTGACCGCGTCCCTGGCGGAAAGACTCGCCGCCAGCCTGGGCGGTCAGGTGGAACAGTCGCCCCACGAAGCCCTCTCCAACCGCGAATTGCAGGTCCTGCGCCTGGTCGCCAGCGGCAAAACCATCAAGGAAATCGCCGCCGAGCTGGCCCTCAGCGAAAAGACCGTCGGCACCTACCGCGCCAGGATCGCCCAGAAGCTGGGGCTGGGCAGCAACGTGGAACTAACCCGTTACGCCATCCGGCACAAGCTGGTGGATTAGCCGTCGCTGCGTGGCCCTGTTGGCGCACGGCCACGACGCTACAAGCCGCAACGCCCGCCCCGTCCCGCCCGTGTTGTCAGGCAAACACCTGACACGTCGCGTGGGCTGTCTCCTACGTGGCAAAGCGGGATTGGCCGTCTGGCGTGCCCGGCAGCCTGTCGTAGAGTGGCGCTCATGAACACAGAACCGAACCCCCAGCGGCGCGACGCTGCCGGCAACGGGGCGGCCTCGGGTGGCGCGTCTGGCGTCGGTCCCGCGCGCCCCTCGTCGGCCCGTCTGCGCGTGTTGCTGGTGGATGATTCGCTCGTGGTCCGCGAGCGACTGGCCGACATGGTGGGGCAACTGGCCCACGTGGAGCTGGTGGGCGCCGCCGCCGATGGCAACGAAGGCTGGGCGTGGTTCCAAGCCCGGCAGCCGGACGCCGTGGTGCTGGACCTGGAACTGCCCGGCATCAGCGGCCTCGAGTTGTTGTATCGGATCAAGCAGGCGCGGCCGAGCTGTGCGGTCTTGGTCCTGACCACGCACGCCGAACAAAGCTTTCGGGAGCGCTGCAAGCGCCTTGGGGCGGATTGTTTTTTTTACAAGGCCACCGAGTTCGAACGGGTCATGGAGGAGCTGGAGCGGCTGGCGGGCGCCCGCCTGGCCGGAGCGGCAGATTCGACATCGGAGGCCGCCGGCGGCCCGGACAGTGCGGCGTCCAAGCCGGAAGTTCGCCCCCAGCGCCCGCCGGCCGCCGCCGGCCTGGCACAGGCAGCCCGGACCTTGCCGGCACAACAGACCGGCGGCGAAACGCCTCGGACACCCTGCGCGGTTTTGGAGGAGTTGGTTCAATTGGCCGCCCTGATTTGTGACACACCGATGGCGTTCCTGAGTGAAACGGACGGCAATCGCCATCGGATCAAAACCGGTGTGGGCGTGCCGTTGCAGGAACTGGCCTGCGACCACGCTTGGCTGGATGTCGCCCTGCAAGCCTCCGACCTGACGGTGATTCCGAATGTGGCCAGCCAACCCGCTCTGACCGGACATCCGTTGTTTCAAGGACCGTCACGGGTCCTGTTTTGCGCGGCCATGCCGTTGCAGTCGCCGGCCGGCCGGCCGCTCGGGTTGTTGGCCGTTATGGACACGCAAGCCCGCGACCTTACCCCGGCGCAACGGAGGGGGCTGACGGCGCTGGCCCGCACTGCCACGGAGCTTGTGTGGAGGCCGTCCGCGGTCGTGGCCGCAGCGCCTGCCCAAGGGCTGCCTCCGGCGGTGTGGGAGCGCCTGGCGGCGGCGGTGGAGCAGGTGGCCGAGGCTGTTGTGCTCACCGATGCCAACGGCCGAATCGAATACGTCAACCCGGCGTTCGAGCGGATTACCGGTTACCGCCGGGAGGAAGTCCTGGGCCAAAACCCGCGGCTGCTCAAGAGCGGCCGCCATCCGGTCAGTTTCTACGAACACCTCTGGCAGACGATCACCGCCGGGCGCACCTGGTCGGGTCGCTTCACCAACCGCCGCAAGAACGGAACGCTCTACGAGGAGGAGGCCACCATCTCCCCCGTCCAAGACGCGCGCGGTCAAATCACGCACTTCATCGCCGTCAAGGAGGATGTCACGCTGCATCGCCGCGCCATCGAGGCCCTGGCTCGCAGCGAGGCGCAGTACCGGGCGCTGGTGGAGGCCTCGCCCGACGCCGTGTTTACCCTGCGGCCGCCGGACTGGACGCTGGCCAGCGCCAACGCCGCCGCCCTGGCCCTGTTCGGCGCGGATCATCCCGATCAGTTGCTGTCCCGACATCTGGAGGCTATCTCCCCTGAGCGTCAGCCCGATGGCGAGTTGTCCTCAGGCCGGGCGCGCCAGCACATCGAGGCGGCGCTCAGCCATGGCTGCCACGACTTTTACTGGACCCATCAGCGGCTGGACGGGCGGCCCATCCCTGCGGCGGTCCGATTGCGCCGTCTGGAACTCGAAGGCGTCGAACTGCTCCAGGCCACCGTCCGCGACCTGACCGCGCTGCAACGGGCCGAGCGGCAGGTCCATGCCCTGGCGCAACTGGCCCAGCAGTTGAGCGCCGTGGATACGGCCCAACGAGCCGCGCAGGCCATTCTGGACACCGCCGACGTGTTGTTGGGTTGGGACGCCGCGTATCTACACCTGTGGGATGAGGCGCGGCAGCAGATCACGCCGGTGTTGACCGTGGATACGATTCAAGGGCGCAAGACCGCGCTGGCCCAGGCAAGTTTTCAACCGCCGCCCTCCAGCCTGTTTGTGCGCGCCTTGCGCCAGGGCGCGCTGCTTGAACAGCGCGCGCCGGGCACCCCGCCGCCGCCGCGCAACCACCGATTCGGCGACCCGACCCGCACCTCCGCATCGCTCATGGCTGCGCCCATACGCCACGGCCCGACCGCCGTCGGCGTGGTGTCCGTGCAAAGCTACCGCCCGAATGCTTACGACGCCTCGGACCTGGACACTCTACAGGCCCTGGCGGACCACTGCGCGGGGGCGCTGCAGCGACTGGCCGCTCAGGAGGCGCTTCGGGCCAGTGAACAGCGGTTTCGCGACATCATCGAGCACGCCTCCGACATCATGGCGCTTGTGGCCCCGGACGGGCGACTGGTGTATGTCAGCCCTTCAGTGCAACGGGTGCTCGGGCTTTCTCCGGCCACGGTGGTGGGCAGCAATGTACTGGAGCTGGTACATCCAGACGACCAGGCGCAAGCCCGGCAGGCGCTGCGCCGCGCCGCCGAGCGCGGCGCCGAACCGGTGTCCGTCACCGTGCGGGTCCGGCACGCCGACGGGTCGTGGCCGACGTTGGAAGTCATCGGCAAGCCGGACGGCACGGAGCCGGGTGGACCGCTGGTGGTGCTCAACGCCCGCGACATGACCGAGCGGCAGGAGGCAGCGGCGCGAATCCAGCAGTTGAACCGGCTGCTGCAGGCGGTGCGCGCCGTGGATCAGCTCATCGTGCGCGCCACCAATCGCCAGCAACTGCTGCAAGAGGCCTGCGAAATCCTCGTCCAAACACGCAATTTCCTCACCGCCTGGGTTGGAGTGCCCGATGCGGCCTCGCCCAAGGTCCTGGCTGTCGCCCGCGCCGGGCAGGCCGCGGCCCTGCTGGACCAATTGGCCGTTACCTACGACCAGACCGCCACCGGCCAGGGGCTGATGGGAACGGCCATCCGTCAACGCACCGTTCAGGTCTGCCAGGACGTTGCGACCGACCCTCGCGTGGCCCCGTGGCGGTCAGTCCTGCAGAAGATGGGCGCCAGTTCGGCAGCCGTGTTGCCGCTGGTCCATGGCGGCAACCTGTTCGGAACGGTTGCCGTCTATGCGGACCGGCCGGGGGCGTTCGATGCCGATGAGATCGCGCTGTTGGAGCAAATGACCAACGACCTGGCCTTCGCGCTGCACAGTATCGAAGCCGAGCACCAGCGCCGGCAGGCCGAGGAACAAATCAAGGCCCAGGCCAGGCTGTTGGACCTGGCGCAGGATGCCATCGTGGTTTGCGACCTTGAGGGGCGGGTCGCTTACTGGAACGAGGGCGCGGCCAGCTTGTATGGCTGGCCGGTGGCCCAGGCGCGGGGCCGCACTGTCACCGAGCTGTGCGGCTTCGAGCAGTTCACCTTCCAGGCCGCCTGCCAGACGCTCCTCCAGGCCGGCCAGTGGGCGGATGAGCTGGCTCAGAAAACCCGGGCCGGCCGCGCGCTCTGGGTCAGTTCCCGTTGGACGCTGGTCCGTGACGCCGAAGGCCCCCCCCGGTCCGTGCTGATGATCAACACTGACGTCACCGAGAAAAAACAGCTTCAGGCCCAGTATCTGCGCGCCCAACGCTTGGAAAGCGTGGGGCGGCTGGCCGGCAGCGTGGCCCACGACCTCAACAACGTGCTGTCCCCGATCGTCATGGCGGCGGACATCTGGCAACACGAGGCCCCCAACGAGGAGCTGCGCCTGCTGGCGCTTACCGTCGAGCAGAGCGCCAAGCGCGGAGCGGACATCGTCAAGCAGCTCCTCCTGTTTGCGCGGGGCAGCGAGGGCCAGAAACTGCCCGTGCTCCCGGAGCCGCTGCTGAAAGAGCTGGGCCGCATGATTCGCAGCACTTTCCCCAAGGACATACAACTGCGGCTGGATGTACCGGCCGACCTTTGGCCCATCACCGCCGACCCAACCCAAATCCACCAGGTGCTGCTCAATCTGTGCGTCAACGCCCGCGACGCCATGCCAGCCGGCGGCTGCTTGACCCTGACCGCCGCCAATGTCCGGCTGGACGAGTGCTACGCGCGCCTCAATCCGGACGCCAAGGTCGGGGCTTACGTCGTCATCGAAGTTGCCGACACCGGCACGGGCATGACGTCGGAGGTGCTGGAGAAAATCTTCGAGCCGTTTTTCACGACCAAGTCGCCGGACAAGGGCACGGGGCTGGGGCTGGCCACCGTGCAGGCCATCACCAAGGGCCATGGCGGATTCATCGAGGTGGAGAGCCAGGTCGGACGCGGCTCGCATTTCCGCGTCTATCTGCCAGCCACACCCGGCGCCGGCTCTGACCAGTCGTCACCGGCGGCCGCGCCGCCGCGCGGCAGCGGCGAGCTGGTCCTGGTGGCTGATGACGAACGCACCGTGCTGGAGGTGTTGCAGCAAACCTTGGAGAAAAACGGTTACCGCGTCCTGACGGCCGAGGACGGCACGGGCGGTCTGGCGCTCTATGCGCAACACCGCGCCGACATCCGGGTGGTGCTCACCGACATGATGATGCCCGTCATGGACGGCCCGACCATGATCCGCGCCCTGCGGCTGTTGAACCCGGAGGTCCGCGTCATCGGCACAAGCGGCCTGGCGTCGCACCGGAAACTGGGGCAGCAACCCGAGCTGCGCCTGGCCGCCTACATCCCGAAGCCTTTCACCACCGAATCCCTGCTGGTCACGCTGCGCGAGGTGCTCGACCGCCCTGCGGCTGATTTCCAGGAAAAGCCGGGCCAGTGAAGCCATTCGGCCGTGAAGCTCAACCTTGAGCCCGCACACGCCCGGCCACTGGCCGCTGGCCGGGCGCCGGCGCGCTACCGCCACTGGTACAACCAACCCCGCGCCGGGATGTGCCACGGGTGGTTGTTCAGTTCCACCGACACGGCCTGGTCCGTGAAGTTTTCCAACACCCAACTGCGGTCGCCGAACAGGTAGAGCGCCACGCCCACCGGCGCGCGCAGGCTTGTCCCCAGCGGTTTGAGCAGCGGCGCGCGCAACGCGTCCAGGCGGTCTTGCGGCATCTCCAGCAGCGCCTTGGGCGCGCCTTTGACGGGTAGAATGTGCACGTTGGCCGCGGCCAGCACCGTGGTGTTGGTCAGCCGCCCCGCCAGTCCATCGGTCAGCAACACCGGTTTGCCGGCCCGGATGAAACGCGCCAGCTCCGCCTCGAACCCGGCGTCCTTCAGGGCGTGAACCGAGAAAAACGCCGCCGGCGCGTGGGTGGGAAATTCGTGGCACGGCACCAGCGGCAGCCCCAGCATCCCGACGAAGTCAAACACCCGCGCCTCGCTGCCCGGGGCACTGCCGGGCGGCTTGTAGGCGGCCACCCCCACGACACGGCGGCGTCGGACCTCTTTGGCCACTGCCAACAGCTCCGGCTGTTGCGCGCGCAGGGCCTGGACGTTCCGCGGTCCGGTGCTGCCCTGCAGCCCGCCGTAACAGAACAGAAACGATTCGCGTGCCCCACCCAGGATCGTCTGCCGGGCCTGCTCCACATACGTCTGCTCGGTCGTCCCCAGCCAGTCGTACCACCCGCCCCCGCACTTGTTCCCGCCAATACCCCCCAGCCAGCGCATGATGAAATACGCCTCGTACTGCACCGTGCCGCCCCAGCGTGCATCGTTGTAATCCCGCGTCTCGGTGCCCACCCAGATGCGGTCGAAGTCCGCCGTCTCGCGGACCACGTCGTAGCCGCGCACGTGGAAATTGTCGTACCACTGGGGGTATTTGATGATGAGACGGGCGCGCGGATTGACGCGCTTGGCGGCGGCCAGCACATGGTCCCGCGACAGGCGCACCATCAGTTCGCCCCGGTAATCCTCCCAACTGTCGCCGCCGACCGGATAGGTTCGGTCGCCGATCTGCACGGTCCGCGCCCGCCGCGCAGCGTCGCACGCGGAGCACGCGCAGTCGGTAAACCAGAAGTCATCTATCATGATTTCGTCAAACAGGCTGGCCGCGTATTCGAAGATGGCCCGGACCTTTTCCTGGGTCGCCCGGTCGGTGTAGCACGAGATCGTGTCCTTCCAGCCGGTGGACGACTTGCCCACGCGCGTGGTGGTGACACAGCCGGCGACCTCGAACCCGGCCTGTCGGAAGCGTTCCCGCGCTCGTTCCAAGGTCGCCCGCTCAGCCTGGTAGCCGTCCCGAAAGGTCTCCAGATACACCTTCGACACGGCGGTCTGGCGGCACCACTGGAGGGCGGCGTCAAGGCCGTCGTCGGTCGAGAGGTATTCTCGGACGTTGTGCGCCGTGAACAACGTGGAGAAGCGATGCACCGCCTGGTAGCGCCGCGCCAGATCGCTCACCCCGTCGGCGGTCTTCGGCCCGGGCGGCGGTTGTCCGGGGCCGCGACAACCCGGCGCGCCCCATAGGAGGATCAGCGCAGTGAGAGCCAACAGCCGTTTCATTGCAGTCCTTTCGTTGTTGTGCCAGCCGGCGCGTGGCCTGGCCGGCGGCGTTCCATAACGTTTCCCCCGCCCGGGCTTTTGCCCGGTCACTCGGATGGCCACACGACGCGAGCCATCTGAAAGTCGCTCGCCCCCCCGGGCAAACTGCCGCCACAGCCGGAGGCCCAACGACCCGGCCTGCGGCCTTGTCACGCGGTCTTCTCGGTCTGCCCTTGCGCCGGTTTGCGCGGTTTGCGACCGCGCCTCTTGGCCGGTTTGGGTTCGGGCGTTTCGTCGGCGGCAGCCGCCTGGGTCTGTTCCTCCAGATAGAGGTAACGGCCGCAGTTGTCGCACAACTGGACGTCCGCGGCCTTCATCAGGGTCATCACCACCGCCAGCGGTACCTGCATGTGGCAACCGCTGCAGGTCTGGCCGCGCAGGGGCACGATGCCCTTCTTGCCGCGCACCATCAACCGGTCGTAATGCCCGAGAATCTGCGCCGGAATCTTGGCGCGCAGTTCGGTGATCAGGGCCTTGGACTTGGTGTCCGTGGCCTCGTCCCACTCCAGCGTCTGGAGCTGGACCAGGTTCATCAGTAATTCCTTCATAAAGCGCTCGACGCAGGCTCGCGGGCGATGGCGCGATCCGCGCCGCCCTCCACCCGCCCCAACAACCGCAGCAGACCGTCAAGAATGGTGATCGGATGCGGCGGACAGCCCGGAATGTAAAGGTCCACCGGCAACAGGCCATCCGCGCCATCGTGCTGCTCGGCATGGCCGGCGAACGGCCCGCCGGAAATGGCGCACGCGCCCACGGCGATGACCAACCGGGGCGCGGGCACGGCTTCCCAGGTCTTCAGCAGCGCCAGCCGCATGTTGCGCGTGACCGGCCCGGTGATCAGCAATCCGTCGGCGTGCCGCGGCGACGCCACAAACTGGATGCCGAACCGACCCAAGTCGAACACCACCGTGTTCAACGCGTTCACGTCTGCCTCGCAGGCGTTGCACCCCCCGGCGCTAACCTGCCGCAGCTTGAGCGAGCGGCCGAACAGCCGACGCGCTTGCGCATCCTGCGCGCGGGCCAGCTCCAGCTCACCGCCGTCGAATCGCAGCGCCTCGCGGCGCGACACGGCCAGCCGGTACTCGGTCGTGAACCGAATTGCGCCGGTCGGGCAGGCCCGCTCGCAGTCCGGACAAAACAAACAGCGGCCCAGGTCCAGGCGCAGCGCGCCCTGGCGCGATTCAATGGCGTCGGTGGGGCACACCTCCACGCAGGCCGCGCAGCCGGGCGGGCACTTGGCAGGCTCAAGCCGCGGCCGGCCGCGCAGGCGATCGGGCAATGCGGGCGGCGCGGAGGGAAACCGCACCGTGCGGTAGCCTTGCTGCAAACGGGCTTGAAGGGCTTTCAGCATGGGGGGCGAGTCAATACGAAGTACGAATGACCAATGACGAATGACGAAAGAAGTCTGAAGCCGCCAGCATCACGTGAGCTTGAAGACCGGAAGGCGCGGCAAAGCTCGTAGCGCAGGTTGGCAACCTGCCGTATCGCGGATTGCCAATCCGCAAGCCGCCGACAAACCCACAGCCCCACCGACTGGAAGCCGATGACCCAACAGGTTGGAAACCTGCCCCACTTGCTGACGCGGCCCGGTCGTCTCCGCGGAGACGCCACAGGCCCACTTCGGACTGCGGCACTCGGATTTCATTCGTCATTGGGACTTCGGGTTTTCTACAGGTCATGGCCGCAGTAGGAGAGGTTGAAGCTCTTGTTGCACAGAGGAAAATCGGAAATCTGCTGGTCGCGCAGCGCCAGCGCCAGACCCATCCAGTTGTGGAACGACGGATCGACCACCTTGTAGTGCGCGAACCGGCCGACCGCGTCGGTGCTGGCCACGTGGCAAATCTCACCCCGCCAGCCCTCCACCAGGCTCACCACCACCGAGTCCGCCGCCAGCGGGCCGATTTCCGCTCGCACCGGACCGGTGGGCAGATTGGCCGCTTGGCTCTCCAGAAACGCCAACGACCGCTGGATCTCCAGCCACCGCACGTAAGCCCGCGCAAACACGTTGCCCGTGTGATAACTCGACACCGGGATTTGCGCAAACCGATAGTGTCCGGACGGGAACTGCGCCCGCGCGTCGCGCTCGATGCCGCACGCCCGCGCCGGCACGCGGCAACCCGCCAGCGCCTCGACCGCCTCGCAATACGCCAGCGTGTGGCCGATGGTTGTGTCGCCCGCCAGGGTTTCCATGTGGGCCAGCGTCCGCTTGCCCAGGCCGCTCACCAGCGCGCGTTCGATGCCGCGATGCTGATAGCCCAGCGCAATCTCCAGGTGAAACACCTGCTCGCCGTGGCATTGGAAACGGAAATGGCCCGGCTCGATAATGCCCGCGTGCACCGGCCCGACGGCGACCTCGTGGACCTCGTCGCCCTCGACGCGGAAGAATTCGGTGACGCACGGCTCGATCTGCCTCTGAGCGCCGCGTCCCCAGGCGTCCCGACCCACGCGGTAGCTGGCATGGAAGCGAATCGGCTTCAGCCACGGATGCCCCTCCGGCCGCACGCCCCATTGCTCGGCGATCTCGCGCTCGAACCAGTGGGCTTGCGGGCAGGCCGGGGTCAGGGCGCGGTAGGCGTCGCCCGCGCCGGTGGCGCACAACGCGAGCAGGCCGTCGTTCTGCCGGGCCACCATCTCGCCCAGCACCAGCGAGCCGCCCGCCCCGTCCGCTTGGGCGGCCGCCACGCCCAGGAAAAAGTTCGCCAGCAATGCCAGCGCAATCCCCACCGAGCAGATCAGCAGGTATTTCCACGTCGCTTCCAGCGACCGGTGATGGCGGTGGAAGCAAATCAACGGCGCGCTGGCCAGCGTGGTGGCCTCAATGGCCACCCATTGCAGGCCGAAATGCTGGCTGACGGTAACCAGCGTCATCGCCGCCAGAAACAGCAACAGGCAACCGACGAAGATGGCGTCCCGCGCGTTGTCGAACAGGAAACCTTCCTCGGCGTCGGTGGTGTGCTGGCCGCCTCCGCGTTTCAGGTAGCCGGCGGCATACACCGCCGCTGCCAGAAACAACGCGCTGGTCAGGCTCAGGAACAGCAGCCCCGCGGCGTCCAGGGCCAGCCATCCGTGCAGCGCCGGCGCGGGCGTCGCCCGCCAGCAGGCCGCCGTCAAGGCCGCGTGCGCCGCGGCGGTGGCCACCAGCAACCCGCGCCGCAACACCGGCCTGCGCAGCGCAAACACCAGCAGGCCGTAAAAAAACCAGCCTGACCCGAGCCGGCGCGCGGCCTGGCCGCCGCCCCAGTAACCCACGCCATACACCGCCGCCAGAGCCGAAAGCACGAACAACGGCAGCAAGAACCACGCGCTCAGGGCATCCAGCTCCAGGAAGAACTCCCCGTACGGCACGGGCCAGGGCAGCCGCAGCGAGGGCGCGGGTTGACCGGCCAACACGCCGAGCGCCGGCACGCACCCCAGTGCCGCTCCCGCCACGAAGAAAACCGCGGCTGGCGCGGAGGGATTTTGTCCGCGACGCCCCAGCAGCAGCGCGCCGAACGCGCCCAGCAGCAGCAACCCCAACGATGCCACCAGCCACATCATGCCGGCTGTTCCTTCCTTTCGGTATGCTGCCGCAGGCTGTCACTGATCCGCTTGGCCGCCGCCAAGATTTCGTCGCGGCTGGCCTGGTGCACGATAAGCCCCTTGAAATCCGGGTCGCGCAACGCGAACGCCAGCCGGGAAAGCAAGTGCAGATGCGCCTTGACCGTCGGGCTGACCAGCGTGAACAGGGCAAAGACCGGTTGCCCGTCCAACGCGCCAAACTCGACCGGTTTTTCCAGAAAACAGAGCGTCACCAGCGGCCGCTGGACATGCAGGACGATCGGGTTGCGCACGTGCGGAATGGCAATGCCGTCGCCCATGGCGGTGGATTCCAGGGCCTCGCGCGCCAACAGGACTTGCAGCAGGTGCTCGCGGTCCACGCCCTCCGGCAGCCGCAGCAACTCCACCACGCTGCGCAGCACCGCCGGCTTGTCCTGGCCGCTCACCCGATAAAACACACCGCCGGCCTGGAGGCATTCATGCAAATCAGGCAACGGCGTCGCGCCGGCCTCGGACTCTTGGAAGATTTTGGGCGTGACGTGAATCTTGTTGGCCGTGGCCCACTCCAGCAATTCGGCTCGGTGAAACCGGTACTGTCCGCTCAGCCGGTAGCCGGGCAGCTTGCGCTCCTCCAGCCAGCGGTAAACGGTCTTTTCCGAGACATTGAATAGCTCGGCGACGTCGCGGACAGTCAGTTGCATCTTTGGCTCACTTTTGTCTCACGGTTTGGACAAACTTGGACATGGTGATTGCCAGTGGGCCAGATGTCAACAGGAGAGCGGGCCTCCGATACTCGCAGGAACGCATGGGGGCGGAGCCTCCGGGTGTGGTGGCGGATGTTCCCAGTTATGCCGGCCGCCAGTCGCCTCAAGAGTCGCCACCTCCAGCTAACGGATTCTTCTCCAACCCTCACGCTGGCAAGCCTTGGCTCAACATCCGGGCCGGACGCAGGTCCTACTGGCCGAGGCATCCGGGCGAGATGCACACGCGGCCCGCCGGCGGGCAACCGCGCCTTGAATTCGCGTCACACGCCGGCCACAATGCTGGCGAGAAGTGAAACGAGCGCACGCATGGCCAACAGCAGCTCGGGCCGCCCCAGCCAGCCTGCTGGCCGGACTTGCGGTTTTGACCGTCACGGCGCCGGCTGTTGGACTGCCCGTCCTGCTGCCGGACGCATACGCCCGGCATGTTCAGCGCTTCAACGCCATGGAAGACGAGCACGTCACCAATGCCGTCCCCAACGCGCAGGCCTGGACCTGGCTGCAGGCTAACATCCCGCTGTTCGAGTGTCCCGACGCCGAGGTGGAAGAGATTTACTATTTCCGCTGGTGGTCGTTTCGGAAGCATCTGGTCCAAACGCCCGGCGGGGTTGTCGTCACGGAGTTTCTCACGCCCGTCCGGCACGCCGGCGCGTTCAACACCATCAGTTGCGCCGTCGGTCATCACTTGGCAGAGGGCCGCTGGCTGCGAGACCCGCGTGACTTGGATGACTACACGCGTTTCTGGCTGCGCGGGCACGGGGGTAAGCCTCAACCGCATTTCCACAAATACAGCAGTTGGTTCGCCGCCGCCGTGTGGGAGCGGTATCTGGTCAATGCCAACGCAGCTTTCGTGACCGACCTGCTCGATGAGCTGGCGGCGGACTATCGCGCCTGGGAGGCAGAACGCCGACTTGCCAACGGCCTGTTCTGGCAATACGACGTCCATGACGGCATGGAGGAGTCCATCTCCGGCTCGCGCACCGCCAAAAACATCCGCCCCACCATCAACAGCTACATGTTCGCCAACGCCCGGGCCGTGGCAGCCATCGCCCGCTTGGCGGGGCGACCGAGCCTGGCCGCCGAGTTTGACGCCAAAGCCGCCGAGCTGCGGCGGCTTGTCCAAGCAAACCTCTGGGACAACACGGCGAAGTTCTTCAAGGTGATGCTGGAGCAGCCGCCCGCTGATCAACCGGCCGGGCCGGTCGGATCGGTCTCCTACCGCTTCTCCACCGCCCGCGAGGCCATTGGTTTCATCCCGTGGATGTTCGGTTTGCCGGAACCAGGCGCTGGCCATGAAGTCGCTTGGAGGCAGTTGACCGATCCGCAGGGCTTCCGCGCCCCTTTTGGCATCACCACCGCCGAACGCCGTCACCCGGCCTTCCGCTCCCACGGCGTCGGCACTTGCGAATGGGACGGCGCGGTCTGGCCCTTTGCCACCTCGCAGACCCTTGTGGCGCTGGCCAACGTGCTCCGCGATTACCCCCGGTCCGAGGTCACGCCGCGCGATTATTTCGACGCCTTTCTGACCTACGTCCGCAGTCAACACGCCGGTGGCAAACCCTACATCGGCGAATACCTCGACGAGGTCACGGGCGATTGGATCAACGGCAAGGACGGCCGCAGCCGTGACTACAACCATTCCACCTTCGCCGACCTGCTCATCACCGGCATCGTCGGCCTCCGCCCCCGTCCGGATGCCGTGGTGGAGGTGTACCCGCTGCTGCCGGTCGGCACGTGGGACTGGTTTTGCCTGGACGGCGTCAGCTACCACGGCCGATGCCTGACGATTCTCTGGGATCGGGACGGCCGCCGCTACGGTCGGGGCGCCGGATTGCGCGTCCTGGCCGACGGCCAACCCATCGCCAGCGCCTTCGACTTGCAACATATCACCACCAAACTGCCATGAACCCAATACGCCCCATGCACCAAGCTGTGGCCGCGGCATCCGTCCTGGCCCTCTGGGTTGCCTCTGCCGTCGTGTGCCCCGCCCAAAGTAGCCCGCGCGCCGGCGTGTTGCTCAAGCAACCGGATGATTGGTTCCGCAGCGCCGAGGGGCGGCGCATCACCACAAACATCCTTTCCTGGCAGTCCCCACACGGCAGTTGGCCCAAGAACAAGAACACGGCCAGCGCCCCGTACACCGGCGATCCCGCCCGACTGCATGGCACGTTCGACAACGGCGCCACCACCGATGAAATCCGGTTTCTGGCTCGCGCCTTTCGCGCCACCGGGGACGAGCGTTGCCGACAAGCCGTCCTCAAGGGCATTGACCACATCCTCGGCGCGCAGTATCCCACCGGCGGCTGGCCCCAATACGCGCCGCCACCGGCCAACTCCTACCATCGCCACATCACCTTCAACGATGGCACGATGGTCCGGCTGATGGAACTGCTGCGGGAGGTCGCTTCCGCAGCCACCTTCGATTTCGTGGACCCGCCCCGGCGCGAGGCGGCCCGCAAAGCCTTTGACTGCGGCATCGCCTGCATCCTCAAGTGCCAGATTACGGTCAACGGCCGGCTCACCGTGTGGTGCGCCCAACATGACGAAAAGGATTTCAGCCCCCGCCCGGCCCGCTCCTACGAACTGGTTTCCCTCAGCGGCGCCGAGAGCGCCGGCATCCTCCGCTTGCTCATGTCGCTGGACAATCCCGGCCCGGACCTTGTCCGCGCCATCAACGCCGGCGTCGAATGGTTCGACTCCGAAATCTCCGACAGCCCCATCGTCGATCAGCGCTACCGAATGAGCGTTTTACTCGGTGCGATGTACACGTTTTGATGTGTCATATACAGACTATTTTTGAAAGGGACAGAGTATGAAAACGATGCTATAACCCTGCCGCTTTTTTCAATCAAATGGCGGCAAGGTTGATTGATTTTGCCGGTTGGATTACTTTTGTTCAGAAAGCCACCCAAAAACCGCGTCTATAAAATCCTTCGCATTATTGATTATCTGGGTAACTTCAGCGTCGTCAAAAGACGCGGTGGATTCATAATCGCCAAGCTGGCGTTTTTCAAAGGCACGGTTAAGGTTTCGCCC
>Ga0101944_10003447_pt1 | contig 22031 bp, 16 predicted proteins | sample DewCreD2012metaG_FD_75245 | JGI IMG/M metagenome (GOLD analysis project Ga0101944, IMG submission 75245) | Hot spring sediment bacterial and archeal communities from British Columbia, Canada, to study Microbial Dark Matter (Phase II) - Dewar... ... | reverse complement strand
TCATCTTGCGTCGCTTCCCTCGCGCCCCGTTGTCGGGCGCGCGCCTGCCCCGCGGGTCTGCCCCATCACCCCGTCAGCCCCCGCGCCTTGGCCACGATGGCCTCCGCCGAGATGCCATACCTGGCCATCAGCGCCTCATAGGGGCCCGACTCGGCGTAGCGGTCTTCGATGGCGATGGCGGCGATGGGGATGGAAGGGTGGCGCGCAGTCTGCTACGGCGTCTTGTCCCATTCCTCGGCCGGTTCTCGATTCGGAATCTTGCGCATGACCGCCTCAAAAGCCTCATTGTCGGCGCGCGAGGCCCGGCGCGCAATGTAGTCAACGGTCTCCAAGGCGGCCAGTTTCTCCGCCGCCGCCGTGCTGAGGAATTGATCGACGCTGATGCCGTCTTTGGCGGCCAGGCGTTCCACATGCCGTCGAATCGAGTCAGGAATCTGGATGGTAAGCGATGTCATGGATGGTTGCCTCAGCGATGAAATCTCGCGGTGTTAAAATTCGCAGACCCAGCTTTCGGGCCGGAGTCAGATCGCGCACATTGTGGGTTATGACATGGCTGGCTTTCCCGGCGAGCGCCAGTTCAACCAGCATGTCATCCTTGGGGTCTGGCAGAAATGGCCGCCAGGCAAAATAAATCCTTTGCTCCACGGCACGACTGGCGAACTGATCCAGGACTACATCGATGTCGCTCTCAGACAAGTGAGGCAGCAGTCCCGGACGTTTTAGAACATCCTCATATTCCATCAGTAATGGCACGGAAAGCAACGGCGTCAACTTTCGTTCATGAACACGTTGAAGAATGGCATGGGACGCGCCGGCGCTGGAGCGAAGCGCCGCGACGAGCACGTTTGTGTCCAATACAATTCGCGTGCCCATTTCATCCCCCTTGCCGTCATGCTTTATAGCGCATGATCATTGCGCGACAATCCCAATGAGGCTGCAATCTATGAGTCGCGCGTCAACAGATATTGCCGCCTGCCCCGCGCGTCTGCCGCATCACCCCGCCAGCCCCCGCGCCCTGGCCACGATGGCCTCCGCCGAGATGCCATACCTGGCCATCAGCGCCTCATAGGGGCCCGACTCGGCGTAGCGGTCTTCAATCCCCACCGCGGCGACCGGAAAGGGCCGCCACCGCGACAGCGCCTCGCACACGGCCCCGTGCAGCCCGCCAATGATCGAATGCTCCTCGACCGTGACGACGCGCCCGGTCTTCGCCGCCGACGCGGCGATGGCCTCCGCATCCAACGGCTTGAGGGTCGCGACCTCCAAAATGTCCGCCTGCATTCCTTCGGCCGCAAGCCGCTCCGCGGCGTCGAGCGCCATAAACGTCGGCACGCCGCAGACGCAGATCGTCACATCCGCGCCGTCGCGCAGTTTGCGGACCCGGCCAATCTCCAGCGGTGGCTCGCCCTCGAACAACACCGGCGTCGGATTGCGTCCCAGACGAATATACGTCGGCCCGTCGCGCCGCAGCGCCTGGGCCAGCGCCTGCTTGACCTCGACGCCGTCGGCCGGGACGACGACCGTCAGGTTCGGCAGCGCGCGGGCGAACGCCAGATCCTCCACGGACTGATGGCTGGCGCCGTCAAACGAATCCGACAGCCCCGCATAGTTCGCGGCGAAAACCACCGGCAGGTTGTTGTAACACACCACGTTGCGCATCTGGTCCGCGCACTTCAGCGCGATGAACAGCGCAAACGTGCTCACCACCGGCCGCAGCCCGCACGTCGCCATCCCGCCCGCAATGGCCGCCATGTTGCCCTCGGCCACGCCGCAGTTGAAAAACCGCGAGGGATGCGCCATCCCGAACTTCAGCGTCTGCGTGCTGCTGGCCACGTCGGCGTCCAGCACGACCATTTCCGGAACGGCCCCCGCCAGCTCGAGCAATCCCTCGCCAAACGCCATACGCATTGCCACGGACTTGGTTGCCATTGACTGTTCGCTCCCTTCATGTCCTCGGTTGGGGATGGCCGCCCGCCGTCAAAACGCCCCCGACTCCAGTTCCTTCAGCCGCGCCAGCATCTCCGCCCGCCCCTTCGCATACGACTCCTGGTCGATGGGCGCCCCGTGCCACTTGTTCTCATCCTCCATGAACGACACGCCCTTGCCCTTGCGCGTCCGGAAGATGATCGCCACCGGCCAGCGCGTCTGCCGCCGCGCCCAATCCCACGCCTCGAAGATCGCGCCCACGTCGTGCCCGTCATACGCCTTCGGCGCCACGTTCCAGTTGAACGCGCGAAACTTCTGGTCCAGCGGGTCCATCGGCATGATCTCGTCGCTGGGGCCGTCGAGCTGCACCTTGTTGTAGTCCACCAGCGCCACGAGGCGCTCGGGCGCAAACTTCGCCCCTGCCATGATCGCCTCCCACGTCTGGCCCTCGTTCAGGTCGCCGTCGCCAAACAACACGAAACTCCAGTAGCGCCGCCCCGTCACCCGCGCCGCCAGCGCCATTCCCAGCGATACCGACGTGCCGTGGCCCAGCGCCCCGGTGGACATCTCGACCCCGGGCGTCTTGTTCATGCACGGATGGCCCTGCATCCGGCTGCCGAGGTCGCGAAACGTCTCGATCTCTTGAATCGGGAAGTAGCCCCGGTTGCCCAGAATCGCATACAACATGCACGAGGCGTGGCCCTTGCTGACGACAAGCCGGTCGCGGTCCGGCCACGCCGGCTCCTGGGGCCGCACGTCCATGATGTGGAAATACAGCGCCGACAGCAGCTCGGCCGCCGACGCGGCGCCGCCCCAGTGCCCCGTCTGCTTGGCGTGCAACACGTCGAACACATCCACGCGGCACTGCTGCGCCAGATACTGGATCAGGGCCGCCTTGCGCGTGTGATCGCGCTCGGCCAGAATCGCCTTCGCGTCAATCCGCCGAAAATCTCTCGCCAGCATGAGCATCCCCCATTATGGCCCCGGCCTGCATAGATGGCGCGCCCACCGGCCGCAGCATGAACCGGCGGTAGATTGGCGCATCCGCGGCCCGATGCCAATCCCAAAACGCGCGGGGCGGGGTAATGACAAAAAGGAGGCGGACACCCATGAGCGGAAATGCCCCGCCACAAGGCGCCCGCATCGGAGCGCGTCCATTGGTCTACGACTTTCAACAGCCACGCTCAGACGCTTAGCGTTCCGCTCAGGTCAATAAATATGTGCGCAGAACAATCATTGGCTTGGTGGACACCGGAGTTGCCAAAATTTACTGTTGACAAAGAAGCGCAATCTGTTAAAATAAAAACAAAACAATCCGAACAGAGGAGATTGATCAGTGATTGTCTGTATTAACTGTTTGACAGATACAAAATCTAAGATGGACCGTCTTTTGCTTCGAAATCACTACAGAGACTACAGTGAACTGGTTGCCGTCGCAGTTGATAATCTGTGGTTGATGGAGCAGGAAGTGGCAGAAAAAGGCGCGTTGATTATAGATTCCGCAACGCATTCGGGTACGACTTCTGTCGCCTCGGAGCTCGTCGAGGCAAGTCAAAGCGTTGTAAGGTCCGCCAAGGGAATCCCGTTCCAGAACAGGCCGAATGCTGCAGCGCCCGCCGCGTTTCGCATTCCTGAACTGTTTCTCGCCGCGGGCCTGGACGGTCTAACCGTGACGACCATAGAAATGCCAGCCTCAGAAAGCTCGGAAGAAGTCTTCACACTCGACCGCTGGCTGTTCGGGCAATACAACAAATTGTTGCCGGTCAAGGCCAACTGCCGGGCCTTGCTGCGCATCGCCGCTGAACATCCCGAAGGCGTTTCGCTGGAGGAAGTCGCGCCCCGAATCGGCGAAGCCGCCGCGTTGCTGGGAGACTATTTGGCCGATCACGACCGCCGACACCAGACCGGACGCGACGATTTGCTGGCGACCGCGTTTCCACGCAGTGGACCTGACGCCGAAAAAAGCCGAGCGCGCTACGCCAACCAGTTCGTCGGGTGCGTCAACAGCCAGGGCGTTCTCTCCGGAATGTTGTCGGATTACCGCATGGCCGCGCTGGCGCCGGGAGAAGGCGCGCGCCTTCTGCCGACGCAATCCGCCCTGCAACTCGCCCGGTTGGCGAATCCTGTTCTCGACGGCGGCCAGACCGATCCAGCGCAGAAATTCTCGCCGGAAGAAACGACCTTCCTCCTCGACCATATCCGTGCCCATGTTCCCGTCGAAGCCTTTGCCTTCCGAACCCTTATCCATGAGATTGCCGATGGCGCAGTCACGCCCGACAAACTCGACGAAGCCTTGCGCGTTCATATCCCCGTTGAAACCAACCGCTCGCTCAGCCCGTCGTTCCTCACCTCCCAGCGCTCCGGCGCGCTCTCGCGCATGGCCGACCTCGGCCTGATCGCCCGGGAACGCAAAGGAGTCAGGGTTTCATACACCATCACGCCCCAAGGCGAAGCGTTCGTCCAGGAGGGAAATCCACGCAAGAAGAAGGAGAATGCCTGCTCATGACCTTTACATGGCGATTCAACACGATGCGCCCATCGGACAAGGCGCGGGAGCCGATTTCTGGAGAGTTCTTTGCAACAGAGGCAACCGAAAAGGCGGGCGAAGCGCTGGTGCGGGAGGGAATACAGAATTCGCTGGACGCCCGGCGCGATGGTGAAACGGTCATGGTGCGAATCCGTGTCAGTGGCAAGGACTCCGCTGTTGCCCGAAGCGCCGTGGCGCCTTTTCTCGGTGGTCTTCAGGAGCATCTCAGAGCGCCGGGAAACGGTCTTCAAGAGATTCCCTCCGATGAGGAAAACTGTCCGGTTCTTGTCTTCGAGGACTTCGGCACGACCGGCCTGCTTGGCGATCCCGCCGAATGGAAGCCACAAGCCGGTTCAAAGAATCATTTCTATCACTTTTTCCGGGCCGAAGGACGCTCCGACAAAGGGGAGAAGGACATCGGGCGATGGGGCGTCGGCAAACAGGTTTTTCCACGTTCCAGCCGGATCAATACGGTCTTCGGCCTGACAGTGCGGAGTGACGACCGGAAGAAACTGCTGATGGGAATGGCCGTATTAACCCGACTTTCGCAATTGGCGACCTGTGAATGGCGTAAGTCTAGCAATATCAAGACGGGCTTTTCCTAGGTCGGCACTACACCTCCTTGGCTTTCTCGGCTGTGATCCTTGGATTGGGCTGGGCCGGCAGCTTGAGTTTGAGTTGTTCGAGCACCAGCGTGGCGTCGGGATCGGGGTCGGTGAAGCGTCGCAGGAGGATGTGTTTTCCATCGGTGATCGGCAGGTCAACGTCGATCATTTCGATGGTGGCCATCTTGTCGAGGATGGCGCGGGTGGTCAGGCCGGCGGCGTGGTCGCGTGCCAAGTTGCGCAGCGTGGTGTGGAGGCAGTACGCCAGGAAGCTGACGAAGATGTGCGCCTCGACGCGGGGCATGAGTTGGTGGAAGATGGGCCGCACGGCCAGGTCGCCTTTGAGTTCCTTGAAGACTTGTTCGATCCACACGAGCAGCAGGTACATTTCCCAAACGGTTTCAGGCGCCTCGGCGGTCATGTTCGAGCGCAGCAGATTGCGGCCTTCGCGGCCAATGGCCAAGCGCAGTTTTTCGCGGTCCAGCGCGAAGGTGAAGGTTTGTTCATTGACGGGTTCATTTTCTTTGGGTGTCTGAATCGTGACGAGGTTCCACGCGCGGCCGGCCTCTTTCTTCGCGACGCCCAGCGACATGAGCAGGCCGTCGCGGTCGATGCGCTTTCGCGTGCGCAGTTCGTTGAGCGTCGCCCACAGGCGTTTGAGGCGCCGGCGGCGCATGGAGCGTTCCTTGGCGACGCGGTCATGACTTTCAACGTAGATGTAGAACTCGCCTTGGTCTTCGAGGAATTTGACGCGCACATTGTCGCGCGCCTTTTTCCACGCTTGTTCGAGAAGCCGCTTTTCAAATTTCGAGAGCCCCCCCTTGGGCGTGCCGACGAGGTAGCGGGTATCGGCCGCGCGCATTTCGGCCAGCGTCTCTTCAGTCGGAATGCCGCGGTCCATCAGCCATATCCGCCGCGCCTTGCCGAAACGCTTTTCAATGCGCGCGAGAAATTCGCGCAGCGTCGCGGTGTCATGCGTGTTGCCCGGATACACTTCATAGGCCAGCGGCAGGCCTTCGGGTGTCACGACCAGCGCTATGCAGACCTGAACGCAATCGCTGCGGTGATCGCGGCTGTAGCCGAACCGGCGCTTGTCGTCCGAGCCGGGCGGCGGCGGATCGCTTTCGAAGTACGTGCTCGTCAGATCGAACAGCAGCACATCGAAGCGCGCGCCGAACAGCGTGCCCCAGCGTTCGCGCAGATGGTCAAACAGTGCCTCCTTATGCGCGAGCAGTTGATCAAGACAACGGTAGGGCTTGTCTTTTTGCGCAATCGAAAAATCCTCGCCCAGCAAATCAGCCATCGCGCTCTTGTCGAACCATTGACGATGGAATCGCCATTCGCTGCCCGGATCAATCAGCCGGTACGCCACCAGCGCCTTGAGCACATTGAGCCAGTCCGTGCCCTTGCGCGAAGGCTTGAGCCGCGCCCGCCAGAACGCGTCGAACTCCAGCAGGTCCCACAGATACATCGCCAGCCAGCACGCGCCCCACTGCCGCGCGTTACGAAGCGCGATGGCCTTGATCCGCACCTGCGCCACTTCGCACGCCAACTCCGCCGGCGACGGCCGATCATCAGGAAACAGCGCCAGCTGATGACAAACCCTTCGTGCTTTGGGGTCTTTTTCCTCCAGCGCCTCAATCGTCCGCACCCATCCGTCCTGTTGCTCATCGTTGAGTTCGCCAAGGTAAAGAACCTGCCGCTGGACGACACGTCCGCCCCGCACGCGGCGATTCTCCACCACGCTCCAGTAGCGGTGCTCCTTGCCGTCCTTGCGCCGTATCTTCACACGAAGAAACATGCCGGCGATTCTGGCGCAGCGCGAAAAGGCTGTAAAGAGGGTAGGTCGGCACTACAGCCGATTTTGAGAAGGCTTCCCGCAAAAACCTCAGAAAAATGCCAAAATCCAGCGACCGGGGGGCGAAAATAGTTGGTTTCGAAAACGAACTGCGAAAGTCGGGCTACGTCTCCGAGTTTGCGCGGCATTTCGAAGCGCGCCAGTGGTGGGAGAATTTCAAGGCCCTCTTCGCCAGTCCGATCTTCGATCCGCGCGCCCATCCCCGGATTGCCTGGGTCAGCCACGCCTCCATGGCGGCCCAGTTGCTCTATCTGCTGAGCCTGGCGCTGGCGCTCCTGGGCCGGCTTGGACCATTGACGCGCAAGGCGGCCCTGGCGCTGCTGGCCTTTCAGGCGCTGCACGCCCTGTGGTTTTATGCCTACGGACGGTTCAACTTCGTCGTCATGCCGTTGGCGGCGTTCGTAATGGCGCGGGGGCTGACGGCCGTTGTCGCCACCGGGCGGTCAGGCATTCTGAGGTATTGCTTCGCGGCGCAACCCCCCTCCCGGCAATCCGTTCTATCCGTCCGATCAGACCGATCCGACGAGTGGGTCCGATCCGATCTGCCATCGCACGCCGCGCCGCCTCTGGGAACGGTCCGGCGCGTTCTGTTCCTGGCGGTAACATTGATCGCCGCCTTCACAATGTTGTGCTTCGGACAGGGAATGCTCCTGCGGCAGCACGCCGAACTCGAGCTGGAAACCGGACTGAACGCCGCCGGGCGCGAACGCGCCATCGCCGCCGCAATCTGGCGGCTCGACGACGACCGCGCCTGGCTGGCGCCGCCCGAACTGTGGTTCGTTTATGAAGTGGGAACCCGAACCGGCGCCCGCGCCTGGCTGGATGCCGAAGACCCCGACTTCAGCCCCGCCGCCTTCGACCCGCGCCAGACGCTCGACTTCCTGCGCGCCCGCGGTCTGCGCTGCATCGCCACGCGCCGGCCGCTCGCCGAATGGCTCGACCGCTTCCATATCCCGGCCGCCGAGCGCGCCGCCTTCGCCGTCCGATACGACCGCGACGGCTGGCGTCTCATCGAACGGCGCTGAACGATGATCCCGCCACCCGGGCCTAAGGGGACCGGAAGATCAGCTGCCGCTTCCGACGTTCTTTTCCAGAATCGGATCGGTGAACATGATGTGGCCGGTCAGCGCCCCCCACGTCCCGTCCGTGCGGCGGTCCTTGCTGATGTCGAGCGTGTAAAGGGAGCACTGGCCGTCGCGCATGGCGGCCACTTCGGCCGTGACGCTGCGGGTCGTTCGTGACCGCAGGGCCGTGCGCGTGGTGTCGGTCCACTCGATGGCGCTCTCCTCGGTCCAGTCCTCGCTGACGATTTCAATCCGCAAGATGCGGGCGTCGGCGATCTTTTCCTTCACGATGGCCTCGGCCTTGGCCTTGAGCTCGACCAGATCGGCGCCGGCGTATTTGCCTGAACGCATCCGCGTCTGATCCACGCGCGCCTGCCGGATCGCCGCGTCGCGCGTCCGGAGGTCTTCGAGCGTGGACTTCAGCGCGGCAATGCGCGGATCGTCCTTCTCGACGAAGATCGAAGCGTCCTCAATCTTCGCCGCGTAGCCCTGCAGGATGTCCTTCTGCATCGGCAGTGGCGGATTCTGCGGGTCGTTCTTCGCCTTCTTTTCCTCCTGTGTCTTGAGCCATTGCGACTGCTGCTCCATCTGCTGCGAGACTTCCTCAATGGTGTTCTTCGCGTATTCGGCGCACGACTGCTTGAACTGGTCGAGCGCCTCCGACAGCTTGGTTTCGACGTCCGTCAGTTCCTCGGACTTCGCCCCCTGCGGACCGGATTTGCGGTACTCGGCCATCGCCGCCGACGCCTCGGCGTAAATGCCCAGGCGCTTCTGCATCTCGGCGCGCTCCATTGTCGCGCTGGGGATCAGATATTTCTTCTCATCGCCCCCATTATAGACCGGAACGACATAGACCTTCAGCCGCTCAATCCATGGCTGCTCGCCCGCGGTGGCCTTGGCCGGGGGCTGTCCCGCGCCCATCGCGGCGGCCCCCCCGGCGGCCGGCTGCGTCGCGTCGCCAGCCGGGGCCATCGACTCCAGTCCCGGCACGCGAACCTTGGGCAGATCCGGCTTGCCGATGTCAATCTTCGGGACCTCGATCTTGGGCAGGCCGAAGCGCGGCTTGGCCGGCTCGGGCGCGGCGGCGGGCGGCGGCGGCGCGGCTTGCTTCGCGGCCTTTTTGTCCAGTTCAGCCTTGTAGCCGTCGTAACGACTTTGCAGTGTCTTCAACTGGCGGTGGCCCGGGTCTTCGCGTTGCAGCCGTTTGAGCATCTCTTCGGCGCGCGGCATCGCCGCCTGCGCCTCGTCATGGCGCATGTTGACCATCGCGCTCTTGATCGCGGTCAGCTCCTTCTGCAACGAAGCGGCCAGCGCGTCCGTCTCCGCGCTGCCGGGCGCCGGCGGGGCCGATCCAGCCACCAGAATAGCTGCGACGCCCAACGCCAGACCAATTCGAATCCACCTGCGCGCGTATGCTGCGTAGCGACACACCATTTCAATCCCTCCCGGACAAAATTTGGGGCGCGCGATCGAGACCCTTCAAACCAAGGAATGCATGCCCCATCTGGCCAAACGCTAACCCGCCGGCGGCGGCAACGTCAACAGGAAAGACCGGGAAACGGGCGGCGCGGGCGCATTGCAGCAAAGCTACCTTCGAAGTGTTCGGAATGCGCTGAAAGACGGGCAGCACGGGCGTCTCGCCCGTGTTCATGGCCGGAACGGCCATGCTACGAGAGCGCCGATAGCTTTGCTGCAATGCGCCCAGGCGGCGCCGCATCCGCCGATCGTCCGCCTTGATTCGACCAGGGAACCGGCGCACACTGCAACGCCACTGCCGGCGCGTGGACGCGGCAAGCCTTTGCGCGGCAGCAAACCTTCGACCGGGAGCCAGTCCCTATGCGCATCCATGCGAGTTTCCCCAGATACAAAGCCTTCGAACCCCTCGTGCCCGTATGGATCGCAACGCCCGAACACCGCGGCTGCCTGCACCGGTTTTTCGACACATCACCCATCAGCCCTTCGGGACGCTATCTCGCTGTCTTCCAGATGCCGTTCGAAGACCGCTGCCCCCAGCCGGGCGAACGCGGAACCGTCCGCCTGATTGACCTCGAAACCGGCGACGACCGCGCCATCGCCGACACATGCGGCTGGGAGCCCCAGATGGGCGCCAATATCAACTGGGGCGCCTCGGACCATGAACTGTTCTTCAACGATGTCGATACGGGGACGTGGACGCCCTATGCCTGGAAACTGGACCCGCTCTCCGGACGGCGCCAGCGCATGGAGGGGGCCGTCTATCATGCCTCCCCCGACGGGCGATGGCTGATCGCGGCCAACATGACCACCATGCGCAAGACGCAGCCGGGATATGGCTGCGTCGTCCCCGATGAGGCCGTCCGGCGCAACATCGGCCCGGCCGAGGATGACGGCTTCTTTATCACCGACACTTCGACGGGCAAGACCCGCCTGCTGGCGTCCATTCGTCAACTGCTGGCCGAGGCCGATCCTCCGGTATGCATCGAAGATCCCGAGCGCCAGGAAATCTACGGCTTCCACAGCAAGTTCAATCCCCAAGGCAACCGGCTGATGCTCAGCCTGCGCTGGTTTCCCGCCCGCCAAACGCCCGTCTGGAACGCGTTCAAGACCTGCGGCCCGGACGTTCGCTTCGCCTGGGTGACCCTGCCGGCCGATGGCGACGGACCTAGACACTGCGCCGTCGGGCCGGAGCAATGGGTCAAGGGGGGGCATCATGCCACATGGTTCCCCGACGGCCAGCGCATCTCCATGAACCTGAACATCGACCGCGATGTATTGCGCTTCGTCCAGGTCAACGCCGACGGCAGCAACCTGCGCAAGATGCTGGATCATACGCCCGGCTCGGGCCATCCCACCGTCCATCCCGACGGCCGGCATCTGCTGACCGACACCTACACCTTCGAAAAAACCGCGTTTGGTGACGGGACCATCCCCCTGCGCTGGATCGACCTGCCCTCGGGACACGAACGGGTCATCGCGCGGATCAACACCGGGCAACCCTGCCCGGATTCGACGCTGCGCGTCGATCCGCATCCCGCGTGGGACCGTTCCTGGCGCTACGTCACATTCAACGCCTTCCTCGACGGAACGCGCCGCGTCCTGATCGCAGACATGCAGGGCCTGCTGGGATGAAGTCGCGGAGATCAGCCCCGCGAGTCTTCCGGCCCCTCAAGATCGCATCCCATGCACGCGGCGCCCCCGGGCACGTCTGGCCGTTGACAGGCCTCCGTCTGGTTCGAATCTCGGCGCCGCGGGCGCTCCCGTCTCCCCAGAACCCGCTTGCCACCTGAGCCGGTCCGAGGCTAATGAAGAGGCGCACACTCGCGCTGGCGCGGGCACAGGATGAAGTGCGACCACGCAAGGAGCGTCCACGATGGCGGCCGACCTCTTCAGCATCTACAATAACTGGGGCCATTATGATGAACTGGGCGACACGGTTCCCCTCACCGAAGCGCTCGTCATCGAGGAACTCGACACTCTGGAACGGTGGCAGCGGCAGCATGACCACCGCTTCGACTACTTCATGATCGACTGCCTGTGGTTCGAGCCGACTCTGGGCTACCGGCACTTCCGAAAGGCTGACTGGCCCCATGGGCCCGATCGCGTCTTCGCCCGCATCCGGGCGCTCGGAATGATCCCCGGCCTGTGGTTCAGCACCAGCGGCGGACGGCTGAACGTCCCTGAATGGGCGCCAAGCCGCTGCGCCAACAACTGGAGTTACAGTCTGGCCGACGGCCCCTACGCCCGCGCGCTCGAAGATGGTTTCCTGCACGCGGCGGAACAGTGGGGCGTGCGATTCTTCAAACTGGATTTCGCGCATCTGGCTCTGGCTGCAAAGGGCGTGACGCGCGCGCCACAGGACACGCTGCGACTGGCGACCCTGCGCCTCAAGGAAATCATCCGACGCGTTCGTGGCCGCTATCCCGACGCCCAATTCATCACCCACTGTGGCTACGCCCGCCCGAACAGACAATGCCTCATCGGCGCCCCCGATCCGCTGGAACTCGATACCGGCTGGCTGGACGTCCTGCGCGCCGCGTTTGCCGGCGATCCGCATTGCACGGATATTCCGCAGACATCGTTGGAGCGCAACGTGGACCTCTTCCAGGACCGCCAGGTCTGGAAAATGCATCAAAGCGGATTCCCACTGCACCGAATCGAGGACCACGGCGCGGTCATGGGCCCCACGAACACAGCCATGTATCGGGGCCGCAAAGGATTTCGGCGGACACATCTCGGACAACTCGCCCGCGGCGGACGGCGCGACTTCCTGTATGGCGACCCCACCGTCCTCACCGATGACGATGTCCGCGGAATGAAGGCGGCACGGCGGCTGTTCTTTGATGCGTTTGCCTGCGGCCTGTGGACGCGCTTTCTCGGCCCCGGAGAACCGGGCGTCCAGCCCTGGCACGGCTACCTCACCGGCGGCGGCGACAGCGGTCTGCTGTACATCGTTAACTCATCCCTGACCCGCCGGGTGATCCAGACGCCCCTTCTGAATCTCTTCCAAGGCCGCGTTTTGTTTCACGATGGGCGCCGTCCGGCTCTTCAGATTCAGCCCGAACATCTGTCCATCGAACTGGGCCCGGAGCAGGTCGCGCTGATTGGCTTCGGACCGTATGCCGACGCGCGTTGGGACTTGCCGCCCGAATGCGACACGCCGCCTCCCACCGAGACGCGCCTGCTCGAACTCGACTGCCAGCCGACCGCCGGCGGGCTGTCGGCCGTGTTGTCCCAGGACGCATTGCGCGACGGCGAACGGCTCCTCGCGATCGGCGAGGCGCTGGACACCGATCCCGCGGGTCCGCTCCACGCGCTGCCATTCACGTTCGGCAAGCCCGATCCCCGTCATCCCGACCACACGACGCCCCACGCCCATCGGCAGGTGACGGTGAGATGCCTTGTGAAGGAGAAGGAACTGGCGCCGGAGCGGCAGATTCCCGATGTCCCCGTGTGGGGCGGCATTTCATGGGTGGCGAGAATATTCGACCCACGCGGGGCATGCCGGATATCCCTTGAGCAAAGTCTGGATCCACCGCGTCGCCTGCGACTGCGCGCGCTGGCCATTCAAGACGAAATCCGGTGATCTGCCGGGGATGCCAGACATGTTGCCCGGCGTCCGCCTCGCTTTTCACTGTGGCTTCCCCGTTCAAAATCCTCTGACCCATGGCCCCTTCAGACGACGTTCGTCGCCAATGTGGCCGGAATACATCCGGGCCATGCTCCAGACCGTCCTCGGTCCCGACGCCCTTGAACAGGCCTGCGCCGCCTCCTGACTCCCGTAGATTGCAGCGGCGCCGATTTTCAGGGCGCCGCGCTGAGCGCGCACACTCCGCCGTCCAGCAACGTGACATAGACGGCGCCGTCGCGTCCGATGCACACGCCGTCGAGGATTGCCGGCCCGGGCAGCGCGACTTCCCAAATCCGCCGGCCGTCTTCGAGGGCAAAGCCGGCCGCCTTCCAGGGGCGCGTGAGGCCATAGTCGGCCTTCTCGATGGACGCGCCTTCGGGATAAACGGCGACCAGCCCGTTGGCGGCCAAGGCCATCGCCGTGATGATCGTGCCGCGCGCGCCATGCTTGTCGGCAAACGGCTTTCCATCCGGCGAAAACGGCCCCCAGAGCCATTGCGCCGGGGCGCCGGCGGAATCCTCCTTTTCCGGCGCCGCCGCGTCCGCCGCCGCGGGGACCTTCTTGCGGGTCGCCGCGGTATTGGCCGCGGCCCAGGAGTCGAGGCTCATGGCCGCCAGGCCAAGGGCATAGCCCGACGCCGGCTGAATGGCAATGCGATCATTCCAGACGGGCATCCGCGTGCGGCCCGTTTTGGTGTTGGCGGCGTTGTCGGCCAAGGAGGAGACGGCCACCGTGCGGCCCATGCGGCCAATAGCCATCTGCTCAAATTCAGGCTCCATGCCGCCGCTGACGAGGCGCCCATCGGGCAGAACGCCGAGGTCCTGTCCGCGCATGTAGGGGAACGACTGGCCCCCCTGGTTCTGATCCGCCAGGCGGACGCTCTTGACGGCGCCGGTGGCGGCATCCAGCGCCAGCCCCGGAATCCCGGTCGAGTTGCGGATGCGAACGTGCAGGATGCCATCCGACAAGGCGAGTTGCCCCCAGGGGCTGATCCAGAGCTTTTCGGCGGGCGTTTTGCCTCGGGTCGCAGGATCGGGCGTCTTGTCAGCGCCGTTGAAGGGAACAAAGGCGCGTTCCCAACGCAACTTTCCCGTGGCGGCATCGAGCGCGACCACGTAGCCGCCCACCGACATCGGCTGACCCGCCGAAGCATAGACGACGCCGCCTTCGACCAGCGGCGTCCCTGTCACGGGCCACAGACTCGTGAGATGGCCGTAGATCATCGTGCGGCGTTCGAGCGGCGCGACGCGGAAGCGCCAAAACAAAGCGCCCGACGCGGCGTCGAGGCAATAGACTTGTCCATCGGCGCCGCCGGCATAGACGCGGCCCTCATATACTGCGGGCGAACTCATGATGCGCCCCCCGGCCAGATAGCGCCACAATCCCTTTCCGTCGTTGGCCGACAGCGCCACGATGCTGCCATCGGTCGCTGCCAGGAAGACTCGGTCGCCGACGGCAACCGGCGCCGTGGCCCGATGCTCGGCGCCCAGCGAGTAGTGCCCTTCGATTCCGGCAGGCGGGAACGGCTGCGATGGCTTCCACGTCCACGCCAGCCGCGACTGCGCTGGAAGCGCGGCCTGTGAGGCGCCCGTGCGCCGCGTGTTCGCGCGATAGGTCGGCCAATCAGCGGGTTGAGGCGCGAGGATTTCAGATCGGGGATCGCGGGCGTCCGCGCCCGACACGAGGCGCTCGGCGTCGGTGGCCGGACGGCTCAGATCGTATCCCGGAAACGAACGCATCGCGAGAAATCCATAGACGTGATTACAGGTGGAACAGGCGGGAGGGGCCTGGACAAAGGTTCCCGATGCGACAAGGTTGCCCACGCTGCAATCGGCCTTGGCCAGCGGCGGCGCCAGACTGCGGCCATCCTGAAGATCCATGACCGGGCCACTCAATCCCATGGCGTATCGAACCGTCGCGGTGAATCCGCCGCAAGTGCTGATGCGCGCCCCCGCGCCGCCGGCGAGGGATTTGGCGGCGCCGGTCCGCGCGTCCATAACCGGCGCCGCCGTGCGGACAGCCAGCAGACGGTCCTGCCATAAACAGGCGCGGATGGGGAACGCGCCCTTGCGTTCGGTTTTCCAGAGCAGGCGTCCGTCATCCATCGAAAGGACAACCATCTCCCGCGAACCGGCGTGGGCGATGGCCGCGACCTGGTCATTGCAGACCAGGCCGGGGCCAGAGACCGAGTTCCAGCCCCAGTTATCCACGGGCGTGAGGGCGGACAGAGCGGCCAGCTGTTCCGGCGCCGCTTGCCGCCATGCCTCCTTGCCGCTGCGCAAATCAAGAGCGAAGACGCGCGAGCCGGGCGCATAGCCCACGATCCTGCCGGCCGCGACGCCAAACACTCGCCCGTCCACCGGCGCGGATTCCGTGTGACGCCACAATTGCTTTCCCGTCGCCGCCTCCACGGCCACAATCTCCCGCCCAAAACCGAATTTCGCCTCGGCGGTCAGTTTCGCAAACAGGCCGATCGTCTTCATGACGTTGGCCGTCGGGCTGAACTCCGGCGGGTCTTCGGGACCGGCCAGGATGACCAGAATGCCGTCGGCGAGATATATCCACTTGGGCCGGGCGTCGATTCCGCCAAGCATAATGAGGCGCTGCTCGGCGCCGGTCGCCGCGTCCAAAACCTGCACGCCCGCCTTGCGGATCAAAAACACCTGCGAGGACGTGGCGATCAGAGACGATCTCTGCGTATAGACTTCATCGCCGGACTCCAAGCGCGGCGCCCCATCTTTGAGAAACACAGTCTTGGGCCTGCGCGCATCCTCACCGCCGATGGGATAGCGCCAAAGGATTTCGCCATTGTGGATATTGCGCGCGACGAGTTCATTGCTGCCCTCAAAGCTATGCGTCTGGAACATCCCTTCAGCCTGATGGCGCCGGAAAATACTGAACAGCCGGCCGCCGGCCGCGACGCGAATCTGGAGCCGGCTGGTGATGAACGGCTTGGCCGTCCACGCCAGACTGAACGGATCGGCAAAGGCCGCATCATGGGAGACGGCATTGCCGCCGGCGTCATGGAACGCATGTGGCCAGTCGTCACTGCCCGGCAGCGCGTCGCGTTCGAGAATGAGCCATAAACCTTGCGCGTCTTCGATGATCCGGCCAGTCATGCCGGGGCCTTGCGCCCAGCGCTCCAACGCGGATCGCGACAGCGTTCCCGCGGCGCCTTGGGCGTGGCCGATGACCGCGCGCCCCAACTGAGGCGACAACACGCGCTCAACCTCGGCGCGGTCCAGCCGCTTCAGCGATTCATCCGTCACCGCCGCCATCGCCAGCAGGTCCACCGTTCGTTCAGAGGCAACGAATCTCTCGCGTGGCGCCACGGCGACATACAGCCGCCGGCCGCCTAGGCCGGCCGCATACGCGGCCTGCCGGTCGCGCTGCGCCGCCGCGTCGTCCGGCGCCTGCGCGATGACAATGAACCCCGAGGCCTTGGCGACATCGAGCGCCAGCGCCCCGCCTTCCGGAACCGCGCACACGCCGCGCGGACAATCCGCCCGTTCCGAGAGTTCGATGAGCCGCCCGGCCAGATTGCCCTGGTCCGATTGAGCGAAGACCGGGCCTGCGTAGAACGAGCCTATCAGGATCAGCCCAAACACATACCGTGAGATCGTTGCGCTTCTGCTGATTCGGTTGCTGCGCATGTCAGATTCCCTTTCTCGTGTTGTTGCCATTACCGGCATCGGCGCCGGCTTGCCTCTTAACGTCGCTCTCGAAGGCCGTCACGATACTTTCGGTGGAGTCATACTGCGGGCGCCAGTCCCATTCCTCGCGGGCGCGGCGGTCGTCGTATCGCTGGATCGCGGGCGGGCGGCCCGTTCCCGGATTGCGATAGGTGATGACGGTTCCGGGATAGCGCGTCTTCAGATAGGCTTCGAGTTCGCACGCCGTGATGATGCGGCCGTCACCCATGACGAGGTAGTTCATCGTCTGGATGCGTTCGCGCGGGGCCTGCATCATCAGGTCGGCGGCGCGCGCCGCATCGCTGATATAGATCATTGAAACCGTCGCGTCGGGATTTCCCTCGGTGCTTTCATGCGGCCGTCCCTGAATCGCATCCTCGATCATCGCCGGCGCCCAGTGCCAGCTCGTGCGCACACCGGGTCCGACCATCTGCGCGTATCGCAGCGAGCGAAAGTCCAGCCCATACTTGCGCGCATACCAGCGCCCCAATCCCTCGCCATACAACTTGGCGCAGCCATAAAACGTCACGGGGCGTTGGATGGTGTCGTCGGTGATCGTTTCGGCGGCGCCGAGGCCATACGTTCCAACCGAACTGGCGAACATCACCTGCCGGACACCGAACAGCCGCGCCGCTTCCAGGACATGATACGTCCCCATGACGTTGGCCGAAAACGCCGAGGCCGGGTCCTGTTCGCTCCGCGCGCTGAGCATCGAGCCGAAATGATAGATCACCTCGACCTTGTGTTCCTTCACGGCGCCAAGGACATGACTGAAATTGCCCAGGTCGCCCTGAACAATAGCCACTTTGTCCGCAATATCTGCGATGCGTTGGGCGTCGATGACAAGATCGAAGATGACGACGCGCTCGCCGCGCGCGACGAGCTGCCGGGCCAATTCCGATCCAATGAATCCGGCGCCGCCGGTGATGAGTTGGGTCATGATAAGTTCTCCAGGACAGTGATTAGAATTATAACCGATCTTGGATATTCGCCATTTGGGTTATCCCCACGTCGGCGCAGACGGTCGCGCCATCGAGCAATTGGACATACATTCTTCCATCGGCGCCGAGAGCCAGGCCATCGAAAAGCGGCTCGCCCGGCGGCAAGATTTGTTCAATAAACCAACAAGACAGGGGCGGCTGAATTGCTGGCGGCTGATTCGCGGTATAGGACAACCAGGCTGGGTTTGTCGGGCATGGCAGCCTCACCGGAATAGAATCCCATGACGTCGGCACTGGCGTCATCGTCGTCGTCAAGCGAGAAATAGACCCTGAATTGTGTTTTGCCCGTCCGGTTGATATGGGACAGGCCGCTGGTCAGTATCCCGGTGGACACCTCGCCACCTCCGGCGACACTGAGCATTGTCGCGCCCCCCAAGGCGTCGGCCGGAGCCTCAAAGTCGCTAATTGCCAGCGCGGTCGAACCGCCAAAGCCATCGCCCCCTTTGATATCGGCATAGCAGGGCCCATGCGTCGTGAACGGGTTGACGCCGGTTACTGCGCCGCTCTTCATACTGAGCGTGACGCCGACCACGACGGCGTGGTCCGGAAGCGGCGAGGTGTCGAAAGAAACGATCAGTTTTCGCTGCCGGTCGCTGCTATCGTCGCCCAGCCGCAGGGAGTTGCTGCCGCTGCCTCCGGTGTCCATCGCTCCTCCGACATTTGTGTATTCTTCCGATTCGGTCAGATAGCCGTCTTCTGAAGCAATGGAATAGAAGGTTGCAGTCTCCGTCGGCCCGTTGGGAGTTGGCGGGGGCGTCGGGTTTGATGTGGGCGTGGGGGTGGGCGCAAGCGTTGGCGTGGGATACGGTGTCTGTGTAGGCGTGGGAATTGGCAGAGGGGTTGGCTCTGGCGTTGAATCGCCGTATTCCGTCGCGCCCATGTCATAGTAAATTTCCTTGGGCCGCATGGCGGAACGATAGTCACTGCGCACAGCGACGGTGGCGCCGGCATTGCGGGCGACGCTGGCTGGGAGCAGTTTGCAGAAATCGGGATGGCCCGGATCAATGGAAACGAGCTGTGGCACGTTCGTCGCGGCCGAGTGAAGCTCGAAGCCGAGAGCCTGCGCCTGGGTCAAGGTCTGATTGGCTCCATTTAGGACGTCGATAGACCAGGCAGGCGTATATCCCGGCGCGTAAAACAGGTTGTTGTCACTGATCAGATTCGTGGTCTCGCTGTAAACACAAGGCGATGCCGCTTCCATGATGGTGTGGTTGACATAGTGGATGTTGTTCTGGGCGACACGTTCGCCTTCCACGCTCAAGAGACTAAATCCTTTGCTGCGAAGCCCATCTGTGCACAGGGACGTGTTGTTGTAGAAGTAGATGTAGCTCGGATTGCCGGATGCCGGATGGGCATCGGCAACGAAATTCTGGGTCCAGTTGTGTGAGATGTTGTTGCGGAAGACGACGTTGCGGCCCGCGCCCGTCATCATGCCTTTCTGCTTGCCGCCACCAACGTCAGCGCTATACCATACATAGTTGCCCTCCAGCAAGTGGTTCTCGAGTTCATGGTCGCTGGCCGCATTGGTCGGGTTGACGCCGACAAGCCCGTTGCAGACGTTTTCCAGAATCACGCTGTTCGTATTCCAGGCATTGAACTGTGAGCCGCGCACCTGGATGCAATCCTTCGAGTCTTCCGAGGTCATTGTGTTGTAGGCTATAAAGGTCCGGTCGCCACCGGCGATGCGATAGACATGCTCGTAGCCGTGAATGTCGGTATGCCGGTTTCCCATGAGAGCCAGCCGTGGCGAATCATCGGAGAAGCAGCCATACGCCCCGTAGTCGTAGAAAATGCAGTCCACGATGCCGCTGTCGCTGGCGTTATCCGTTCCAAACGTATTCGTGCCGAAGTTGTCAAGTTCCACTCGCAAAAACAGACAGTGCGAGCCGCCGAACACAAACGCGCCGTTGTCCGTGAATCGAACGTCCCCGGTGCCATGAACATGGAGGTCCGTAAAAGTCCAGTAGTTTTTCTTGGCTACATTGAATGTGGCCAATCCGTTGGCTAACGTGCAATTGAGAATGGGCCGGACCGAACTGGGATGGTTCGGATCGCTGTAGCTGGATACGATCGTCGGGCCGTCCGTAATAGCTTTCCAGGTGTTCGCAACTGTGAACGTGTCGCCCCTGCGGAAAAGGATGCGCGTGTTGGGCGCGGCGCAGCTCATGGCCTTGCCAAAGGTTTTGAAAGGCCGGGAGATGGTCCCCGGGTTGCCGTCGCTGCCGTTATCGGCGCAATAATACGTCGTTCCGTTGAAGGAGGAAACGGTGATGGTGGTGGTGGTTTGGGCATAGGCGCCCGCCCTGTCGTAAACCTCCATCTTGACGATATAAGTTCCCGGTCTCTCAAAGACGTAGGCGTTGACGAAGCCTTTCGACTTTTCACGAACGCCATAGGGATTCTCGTTTGTGCTGTCGAAGTCCCAGAAAAAGTTGGCGCCGACGTAGTCGCCGCTCGTCAGGAAGCCGTTGGGCGCCAGACCGGTCGTGGCGATGCCATCGAAGAAGACGAACAGAGGCGCGACGCCCGACGTGCGGCTGGCCGTAATGACCGGCGTGATGGCCGCAGGCGCAGGCGCGGCCAACGCGCAGCCCAGCAGGGCGGCTGGCAACAGCGGGTACCGGTGGCGGCTGGTTCGACCAAAGCATGGGAACTGGCTCATGACATGGACTCCCTGAAACAATGTTGTTCAAATGCTTCAACCGTGCAGCGCGAGTCCTTGTGACTCGAAAACTTCAGCCACTACGTTGCTCCATTTTGACTCTACCGTATCTGACGCGAGACCCCGCCAAAAAGATCACGAATACGGCGCAGCCGAAAATCGTCGAGATATGGAGGATCGATTGCGCTAAGGTTTTGCTTCATCCGGTCCACACTTAATGTGCCGACGCAGCAAGTGCTGATGGCATGGGCCAGGACGTAACGAAGCGCCGCATCAGGAATCGCGTGGGGTGTAAGGAAGTCGAACACGTCCGGCGAGGTGTAGGGCGCTGCGGCCGGCAGGTCGCTCTGGCTGACGAGACGGCGGACGGCTTCGAGCGCCGCTGATACACTGGTTAATCCACAATCCGAGGACGGCTGATTCAAAGGCATCATCACCACCGTTCCCACGTCGAATTCGTGACAGAGCGGAAGTACGGTATGGGCTGCCGTTTGAAGCAGCATATTCATCGTCACCATGACCACGTCGAACGCATTCGTCGGTATGGCGCGCTGTAGAACCTCGTGGGTTCCGTCGGCCTCCGAGAGTTCGCTTATGCCGATGAAGCGCGCTTTCCCCTGTTGCTTCAGCCGCAACATCGCCTCATAGCAGCCGTCCGCCATGAATCGTTCCAATGTCTCCAATGATCGGATGCCGTGTCCCAGGAGCACGTCCACGTGGTCGCGCTGCAACCGGCGCAGGCTGGTCTCAACGGATTCCACGAGCTGCTGTGGAGCGCCGGTGTATCTCGCTCCGGGCCAGTAGCCTTCATAGGGGCAATACTTGGTCTCAATCAGGACATTGTTCTGCCCCTTGAGGACCTTGCCCAAGGCTTCTTCGCTCTTCCCTCCTTCATAGCCGGCGGCGGTGTCGATGAAGTTAATCCCGGCGTCAATGGCGGCCCGAACCACGGCTTCAAAACGCTCCGGGTGTTTGGCCGCGCCTCGGGCGGCGCCATAGCTGAGTTCCGAGACCTGGAGATCAGTTCGGCCGAGTCTGCGAAAGAGCATTTCCGATTCCTCTGTTTCCTCAGTCCGTCCCGCGGCCAGAATGACTCGCAGGGACTCTCAATCGCATTCCCCTGATATGGCGACAATCACCGGCGCGCCGCCAGTCCAAGAAGAGACAATGTCAAGAGTCGAAATCTTCATCGCCGGATGCGGATTCTCCCAGCGCCAAACATAGACGGCCTTTTTCTTCCAGCTTCTCCACGCCACACGCGCTTCTCCGGGGGAAGGCCCCATCAGATACGCGCCAGTATTCTGCCCCACGATCACCGGAATCTCAGCAAAGGCGTCATTGCTGTAGTGGACGCGGTAGCGAAACGCCTCGACGCCTGGGATGCCCTCGCCGACGGTGTGCAGCATGTAAAGCGCCTTCAGGTTCGCGCCAACGGGTATGCCCGCTACCTCGCGCGGGGCGTGCGCTCCGTTCTCCCAGCCCAGCATGATACACTCGCCGCCGTCACCAGCGTCCTGGCCAATAATATCCACCGGCAGGCCGCGAAGGCGGATGAGGCCCCGGGGCATATTCTTGAGACCTTCCGGGCC
>Ga0101944_10003448_pt1 | contig 22032 bp, 14 predicted proteins | sample DewCreD2012metaG_FD_75245 | JGI IMG/M metagenome (GOLD analysis project Ga0101944, IMG submission 75245) | Hot spring sediment bacterial and archeal communities from British Columbia, Canada, to study Microbial Dark Matter (Phase II) - Dewar... ... | reverse complement strand
CCTCGAGAAAATCGGCGTTGTCCACGATGCGGAAGATCACCTCCCGCACGTCGTAGCCCTTCTTGCCGTCCACCGGAACGATCTCGTTCAGATCGGGGTCCGGATCGCAGTGGTAGTTGCCCGGCACCTCCGGCGGGTCTTCCAGGTTGTTCGACGGCAGGAACGACAGCAGCTTCTGGCAGATGAGAATCGCCTGCTGGTCGTCCTCGGCGATGAAGTGAATCACGCCGGACCGCACCATGTGCGCGTCCGGACCTCCCAGCTCGTCCATGGTCACGTTCTCGCCCGTCACCTGCTTGATCACGTTCGGCCCGGTGATGAACATATGCGCCTTGCGCGTCTGGATGATGAAATCCGTCAGCGCCGGCGAGTACGCCGCGCCGCCCGCGCACGGCCCGCAGATCAGCGAAATCTGCGGCACCGCGCCGCTCAGCATCACGTTCGTGTAGAACACGCGCCCGTAGCCCGACAGCGAGTCGATGCCTTCCTGCACGCGCGCCCCGCCCGAGTCGTTGATGAAGATGAACGGCGAGCCCGTCTTCAGCGACTGCAGCATCGCATCGGCCACCTTGTTCGAGTGCAGTTCGCCCGCCGATCCGCCCAGCACGGTGAAATCCTGGCTGGCCACGTGTACCAGCCGCCCGCCGATCGCCGCCGAACCCGTCACCACGCCGTCCGCCGGCGCGTCCTTGCCCGCCATGCCGAACATCGTGGCGCGGTGCTGGGCGAAACAGCCCGTTTCCATGAACGAGCCCGGATCCACCAGCGCTTCAATCCTCTCCCGGGCCGTCAGCTTGCCCGAGGCGCGGTGCTTTTCCAGCTTGTCCGCCCCGCCTCCGTTGAAAATGTGCTGGCGCTTCTTGCGCAGCTCCGCAATGCGCTGTTCCATGGTTTTGATCGACATATAAGAGACCTATGACTCCGAATTTCCAGATTCACAAACGTCGCTGCTCCCTCCACTCGCTTTCGCTCCGGAAGGGAAATTCCAATCAGGGCGCGGGGGCCACCGTCACCTTGTGCGTCTTCTCTCCGATGGTGACGTCGTACACCACTTTCGTGAGCACCGGCCCCTTGCCGTCGCCTGCGGCGGCAGGCGCCGCCGCTGCGGAGGGCGCCGCCGGATCCTTGCCCAGGTTCTTCGGCCCCTCGTCCCGCGTCGAGAAAAATTTGGGCGCCACCTGCGGGAACATCGCATACGTCAGCACGTCTTCATCCGTGCCGTTGCACCCTTTGCAGGCGATCGCCGCCGACCGCAGCTCCTCCCACTCCGGTTTCAGCAGGTCCGCCGGGCGGCACGTGATCGCCGGCTTCTTGGCCTGCTTCGCCGCCAGCTGGATGATCTCCGGATCTCGCTGCCCGATCGTCGCCCCGTAATAGCCCAGCATCAGATCGGCGAATTCGCCCGTGAGCACTTTGTAGCGGCCCATCATCACGTTGAACACGGCCTGCGTGCCCACAATCTGGCTGGTCGGCGTCACCAGCGGCGGATACCCCGCGTCCTTGCGCACCCGCGGCACTTCCTCCAGCACCTCCTGGATGCGGTGCGCCGCGCCCTGCTGGCGCAGCTGGCTCTCCATGTTCGAGATCATCCCGCCTGGAATCTGCGACTCGAAGATTTCCGTGTCCACGCCCGTGATGTTGGACAGGAACTCCTGATACCGCGGGCGGATCTTGTCGAAATGGCGCTTGATGTTCAGCAGCCGCTTCTTGTCGAGCGACGTCGAGTACGGAGTGCCCTCCAGCATCTCCACCAGGCTCTCCGTCGGATTGTGCCCAGGACCGAGCGACAGCGAGCTGATCGACGTGTCCACGCAGTCGGCGCCCGCCTCGATCGCCTTCATCAACGAAACCATCGTCACGCCCGTCGTCGCATGCACGTGGACGTGCACCCGCACTTCCTCGCCGCACGCCTCCTTGATCGCCCGCACCAGCTCGTACGCCGGCGCCGGCTTCAGCAGCGCCGCCATGTCCTTGATGCACAGCGAATCGCACCCCAGGTCCAGCAGCTGCTCGGCCAGCTCCACATATCCGGTAATCGTGTGCAACGGGCTGATCGTGTAGCAGATCGTCCCCTGCGCGTGCTTGCCCGTCCGCTTCACCGCCTGGATCGCCCGCCGCAGGTTGCGGATGTCATTCAGCGCGTCGAACACGCGGAACACGTCCATTCCGTTCTCCGCCGCCTTCTCCACGAACCGGTCCACCACCGTGTCCTCGTAGTGCCGGTAGCCCAGCAGGTTCTGACCCCGCAGCAACATCTGCAGCCGCGAGTTTGGCAACGCCTTGCGGAACGCCCGCAGCCTTTCCCACGGGTCTTCATTCAGGAACCGGATGCAGGCGTCGAACGTCGCTCCGCCCCAGCATTCCACGCTCCAGTAACCGGCTTTGTCGATGTCCTCGCAGGCGGGCAGCATGTCCTCCAGCGCCATGCGCGTGGCCATCAGCGACTGGTGCCCGTCCCGCAGGACAAGTTCGGTGACGTCGATGTGACGAGTGTTCATGGGTGCCCTTGTGACCTAAGATGCGGCGCCGACCCCGTCGGATGAATCATCGGGAGCGCCATCACTTTCTAGAATATCAGACCAAGATATCCTGTTGCAAAAAGCGACACCGCTCAGTCAGAACCTTCCCCTCGATGTTACCCAAATACTTGTTACAAAAAGACTAATTTCTGTGCGGCCGGTCCTGTCTCCGTCGCGCAGTGTCAGTCTGTCACATCGTGGTGACACGAGGTGCCGGTTCCGATCTTCCCCATCTGTCCCCGCAGAGAGAACAGCAGACAGACCCGCGCCGCCGGCCGATGCAGCGAGGCGGATTCTGTTTCAAACAGGAGTGCCGGATCTTGTTCGCTCCTCCGCTCCGCCCTTGGCGTCCCGGTCCGCGGGTCTGCTGAAATGGAAGGAGCCGAGAGCGTTTCCCGCCGTGTCTACCCTCTACCTGATCCGCCACGGCCAGGCCGGCCTGCGCGACGACTACGACCGCCTCTCGCCCCTCGGCCAGGAGCAGGCCCGCGCCCTCGCCCGCTGGCTCCTGGCGGAAGGCATCACTTTCGACCTCATCCTCAGCGGCGGCCTCCGCCGCCAGAAGGAAACCGCCGCCATCGTGGCGGAAGCCCTCGCTGCGGCCGGCGCGCCCGCGGCGCCGGTCGAGGAAGACCCCCGCTGGAGCGAATTCGATCTCGACCAGGTCTACGCCAGCATCGCCCCGCAGATTGCCGCTGAAGATCCGGCGTTCCGGGCGCAATACGAAGAACTGCTCGCCCGCATGCGCTGGGGCGAAGACGGCATCCACCGCCAGTGGACCCCCGCCGACACGATGGTCGTACGCGCCTGGATCGAAGGCCGCTACCCGTTCGCAGGCGAATCCTGGTCCGCGTTTCTCGATCGCGTCCACGCTGCGCTGGCCGATCTGCTCCGCCCGCCCGCCCGCCGCACGGCCGTGTTCACCTCCGCCACGCCGGTCGCCATCGCCGTCGCGTCGCTCTTCGGCAGCCGCACGCCCATGCACATCATGCGGCTGGCTGGCGCAGCCGTCAACACAAACCTCACCATCCTTGACCTGCGCAACGGCGACCCCTCGCTGGCCTGCTTCAACGCCTTCCCCCATCTCTCCGAGCCCCGCCTGCGCACGTTCCGATGAATCTGCCTGTCCTGATCCTCGGCTGCGGCTACACCGGTAGCCGCGTGGCCGCGCGCCTCGCCGCCCGCGGCATCCGCGTCCTCGCCGCCGGCCGCCGCCCGAATCTCGTCCCGCCGCACCCGCTCATCGAACCCGTTCTCATCGATGCCGCCTCCCCTAGCGATCTTGAGTCTCTCCTCCCTCTCATCCCGCACGGCTGCCATCTGCTGCACTCCCTGCCCGTGCTCGACGACGGCCGCGAAATCACTCCGCTCATTCTCTCCGTGCTCGGGCCGGCCCTCCGGCGCGTCGTGTATCTCTCCACCACCGCTGTCTACGGCGCGCAGCCCGAGATTGACGAACACACGCCTGCCGCTCCGCAGACGCCCGAAGCCCGCCTGCGCCTCGACGCCGAGCAGGCCGTGCAGGCCGGCCCCTGGTCCTCCATCGTCCTGAGGCCCGCCGCCATCTACGGCCCCGGCCGCGGCGTGCACGTCTCCATCCCTGCCGGCCGCTTCCGCATGGCCGGCGCCGGCGAGGCCTGGGTCTCGCGCATCCACGTCGACGACCTCGCCGCGCTTGCGGAGGCGGCGTTGTGGAGCGGAATCCGCGGAGCCTGGCCCGTGGCCGATCTTGAGCCCTCCCGCCAGCGCGACATCGCCGCATTCGTCTGTTCTCTGCTTGGCTGCCCCATGCCGCCCTCGGCCCCTCCCGAGTCGCTCCACCGCACCCTTCGCGCCAACCGCCGCGTCGATGGCCGCGCCGTCTTCCGCGCCCACAGCCTTGCCCTGCAGTTCCCTTCTTACCGCGAGGGCATCCCCGCCTGCCTCGCTGCCGAAGGCCGGCTACCCTCGCCGCCGCGCGCCGCGCTACAATCCGAAACTTGAAGCGCCGCGCCAAGGCCGCCGCCGCACAGCAGGCTCCCCCGAAGCGGGTCCTCAAAACCCTCGACCGCGCCCTCTCCCGCCTCGGCTTCTGCTCCCGAACCGAAGCCGAAGGGTGGATCCGCTCGGGCCGCGTCCGCGTCAACGGCCGCCCGCAGACCGACCCCGAAACCTGGGTCGAGCTCGGCCGCGACCGCATCACCGTCGATGGCAAGCCTCTCTCTGAAGGCCGCAAACGCTACCTGCTGCTCTACAAGCCCAAAGGCTACCTCACCACATGGCGCGACCCGCAGGGCCGCCCCACCGTGTACGACCTGCTCGGAAAAACGCGCGAGTGGATCTTCCCCGTCGGCCGCCTCGACCTCGACACCTCCGGCCTCCTGCTGATGACCAACGACAGCGAGTTCGCCGAACTCGTCACCAATCCCGAGTTTCACGTCCCCAAGACGTATCTCGTGAAAACCTCCACCGTGCTCGACGACGCGCAGCTGACCGCCCTGCGCCAGGGCGTGGAACTCAAAGACGGCCCCACCCGCCCCGCCGAAGTCGTGCGCCTGCGCGACAGCGGCGGACGCACATTTCTCGAAATCACCATCACCGAAGGCCGCAATCGCCAGGTCCGCCGCATGATTGAAGCCGTCGGCAGCCAGGTGCTGAAACTCGTCCGCACCGCTATCGGCCCTGTCCGCATCGGGCGGCTTGAAATCGGCAAGTGGCGCGAACTCACCGCCGCCGAGGTCGGCGCCCTGCTCCACTGCGCCCGCCGCGGCGCCAGACGCGCCGCCAAAGACGCCTCACGCCGCCGCGAGCCGCCCCAGCCGGTCTGACATCGCCGTCCAGCCCAGCGTCATCGCCAGCACCTCGCTGTCCCCCAGGTTGTACTCGAACAGCCCCGTCGCCAGCACCGCCAGCAGCACCGCCACCGCGCCGTGATGCACCCAGCGCCGCTCCGCCGCGCACGTCCGCGCGCGCCTCCACGCCAGCATCATCTGCCAGACAAAAAACAGCACGGCCGCCAGCGCCGCCGGCACGCCGCGCTCGGCAGCCCAGTGCAAGTAAATATTGTGCAGGTGCGCGTAGTAGCCGGGCGGCGGCTCCGGCGGCAAGTCTGCAGGAATGTGCTCGCGGAAATGCGCCCCCACGCGCTCCGGCCCCACGCCGAACCACGGATGCTGCCGGATCATCTCCACCCCCGTGCGCCATGTGTAGATCCGGTGCAGGTTCGAGTCGGTCACTCCGTGCGGCTTCACGATCGACAGCGCCCGCTGCCGCAGCTCTGCGGGGCCGGCCAGCACCATCACCGCCGCTGCTACGGGCAGCGCCGCCGCCGCCCACCGCCTCCACTGCCACAGCAGATACAGCCCCCCGGCGAACGCCCCGATCCACACCCCCCGCGTCATCGCCAGCACCAGCGCCGCGGCCATCACCGCCAGGCACGCCCACGCGAGCCCCCGCCGGCGCCCGCGGTCCAGCGCCCACAGCGCCAGCGCGCCGCCCGCCATCAGCGCAATCATCATCTGCCCGCTGAACGTCATCCAGTGGCTGTTGAACCCTGTGATGCGCGCTCCGATGTACGAAACGTAGAAGTCCGCGCCCGCCTGCCGCGCCGCCATGTACTTCGCCGCGAACTGCCCGCAGCCCCACAGCGCCGATGCCGCGCCTCCCGCCAGCCAGCCCCACGCCAGCCAGCGCGCATGCTGCAGCCCGCTGACCATCGACTGTACCGCGAACACAGCCAGCCACGCGTAGAACTTCCTCACCTGCGGCCACCCTGCCCCCGGCGCATCGCTCAGCGCCAGCGCCGCCAGCGTCCACAGGAAGAACACCGCCAGCAGCGGCCAGCCCTGCGGCAGCCTCCACCGCGCGCGCCCAAGCAGCATGCACGCGAGCGCCGCGCCCAGCAGAATCTGCGATGCCGCAATGGAAACCGCCGCCGCAGCCACCCCGCCCACGGCGCACTTCAGGGCCCCATCCTGCCAGAACTCGCGGTCTCCAAAAGCGGCCATCTCCGGGGAGTATGACACAATACGGACAGAGGGCCGCACCGTGGAGATCCTGCTCCTCCGCCATGGCATCGCCGCCGATGCGCGGCCCGGCCAGCCCGACGCCGATCGCGCCCTCACCGGCGAGGGAAAACAGAAACTGCGGACTTTGTTGCGCCGCCTCCGCAAGGCCGGCGTCCGCCCATCGCTCATTCTTTCCAGCCCGTACCTGCGCGCCCGCCAGACCGCCGAAATCGCCTGCGACATCCTCGCCCCCGGCGCCATCATCGTTCCCGCCCGCGCCCTCACGCCCGGCGCCTCGCCCCAGGAAGCGTGGGACGAAATCCGCCTCTATGCCAACCAGCCCTCCGTCCTCTGCGCCTCTCACGAGCCGCTGTGCAGCCAACTTGCAGCCTTTCTCCTCGGCGCGCCCGAGCTCAACGTCGACTTCAAGAAGGGCGCTCTCATGCGCATCGACGTCGACAGCATCTCGCCCCGCCCCCGCGGCACGCTCAGATGGCTGGTGAGCCCAAGGCTCGCCTGACAAACTCTTCCGCCTGCTCCCGCGTCCCGATCCGCCCCGCCAGCTGCTCTTCCTCGAGCGCCTTCAGCACCCGCGAAAACTCCGGTCCCGGCTCATACCCCATCCCGATCAGATCGCGCCCGCGCAGCAGCGGCGGCGGATGCAGGGCCTCCGGCGGCAGCGATTCCAGCCGCCGCTTCACCGCCTCGTAGATCGCCAGCGGCCTGTGGCTCGCCGCCAGATCGATCCGGTACAGCTCCAGCAGCGTTGCGAACCCCGGCTGCCGAACGAACCGCTTGAACGTCGCCTCCGACATCTTCTCCGCATCTTTGAAACGCATATGCTGCCCCACAAGCCGCACCACGCGCTCCACCAGCTCTTTCGGATAGCGGAGACGTTCCAGAATCCGCCGCGCCAGTTCGGCGCCGACCTTCTCATGTCCGCTGAACCGGATCCGGTCCTCGAAGGTCTGCGTCAGCGGCTTGCCGGCGTCATGAAGCAGGCAGCCCCACGCCAGATCCAGCGGCGCCTGCCGCAGATGCCCCAGCATCAGGAGCGTGTGCGTCCACACGTCGCCTTCCGGGTGGTACCCCGGCGGCTGCTCCACCCCCTTCATCCGCGCCACTTCCGGCAGAATCTCCGCCAACAGTTGAGTTTCATCCAGCAGCTCAAGGCCCCGTTTCGGATCCGCGCCCGTGAGAATCCGCGACAGCTCGTCGCGGATCCGCTCGGCTGAGATGCGCCCGATCGCCGGCGCCAGCTCCCGGATCGCTTCCATCGTGCGCGGCTCGATCTCGAAACCAAGCTCCGCCGCAAACCGCACCGCCCGCAGCATCCGCAGGTGGTCTTCCGCGAACCGCTCGCGCGGCTCGCCGATCGCCCGGATCCGCCGCGCCTCCAGATCCGCGCGCCCGCCCATGTAATCGATCACCTCGCCGGTGAAGGGGTCTTCCAGCAGAGCGTTGATCGTGAAGTCGCGCCGCCGCAGGTCTTCCCGCACGTCCTTCTCGAACCGCACCGTGTCGGGGTGCCGCCCGTCCCGGTAGCTCGACTCGCTCCGGTAGGTCGCCACCTGCACTTCTTCGCCATTGCGCCGGATCAGGACCACCCCGAAATGCGCGCCCACCTCCAGGGCATCAGGGAACAGCCGCCGCAGCTGGCGCGGCGTGGCATCGGTGGCCAGGTCGCGGTCGTGCACCGGGCGTCCCAGCAGCCGGTCGCGCACGCACCCGCCCACCAGATACGCCTCGTGGCCCGCTTCGCGGAGCTTCGCTGCCACCTCGCGCGCCAGCAGTGCTCCCCGGTCTTCACCCATGTCTTGATCGTAAGAGAAGAAATGCGCACGCCGCCGGATACGCCAGGAAAAGGAGCCAACGCGGTAATCCCCCGGCGCCGCCACGCCGTCTGGGGAGGAAAATGGATCCTGCTGCTGATGAAGGGTCAGACATGGCAGGGCGGCCCAGCGCGGCTGGCGGGGCTGCTCACAGTACTTCCGGCTCGTCCCATCGGGTGATTTCCCTGTTGGCAGTCGGGCATTGACGGTGTACATTAATGTAGAACGGGGAGGGCTTTGGATGCGTCTTCTCAAATCCTTCTTGATTTCAGGCTGTCTTGCCGCTCTGGGGTGGTCGGTCGCCTCGGCCCAGGAGACGCCGCCGGATGAAGGCGCGGGCTCCGGCCAGAACTGTACCTGGATCGCCGCTCCGGAAGAAGTCCAGCAGCGCGGCCTGCGCGCGCGGCGGGACGCCTACGAGAGAACGCTTCAGTTCGCAAAGTCTCTCGCGAAAACCCGCGCCGCCGCCGTGCCTGCGGCCGAACTCCCCCGCCGCAACTTCATCGACGACGAAATCTTTTCCCGCCTGGAAGCGGAAGGCGTGCCCGCCGCGCCGCTGTCCTCCGATGAGGAATTCCTCCGCCGCGTCTCGCTCGACCTCACCGGGCGCATCCCATCGGCTGACGAGATCCGGTCGTTCCTCGCCGACCCGGATCCGGACAAGCGGAACAAGGCCATCGACAGGCTTCTCTCCAGCGACGCTTTCCTCGACAAATGGGCGCTCTGGCTTGGCGACATCCTCCAGAACGCTGCCAATGCCCAGAACCGCAGCCAGCAGATCAACGGCCGCAATGCGCTTTATAGATGGATCCGCAACGCCTTGATCGAAGACAAGAGCTGGCGCGACATCGCCGTCGAAATGCTCACCGTCAACGGCAACAACTACGACGCCGGCACGGCCGGAGCCAACTTCATCATTCGGGGCTTTGCTCCGATGGGCCCGGCGCAGGACACCTACGATCTGCTGCTCGTCAAGACGGCCTCCACGTTCCTCGGCATGGGCCATTACGACTGCCTGCTGTGCCACTCCGGCAAGTACCACATGGAGACCGTCTCGGCCTGGGGCGCGAAGCGCACCCGGCTCGAGGCGCAGCAGATGGCCGCACACTTCTCCCGCATCACGATGACCGCCCGGCGCGCCGAGGAAACAGACTACTACTACAACTCCTTCGACGTCACCGAGCGCACCACAGGCTTCTATGTCCTGAACACCAACGCAGGCAACCGTCCCAATCGGTCTCCGGCGATGATTGGCACGCAGCTTGTGACGAACCTCGCGCCCGTCTACCGCGACGGCACGCCCGCCTCCGGCAACTGGCGCGAATCCTTCGTGCGCTCGATGATCGCCGACCCCATGTTCGCCCGCAACTACGCGAACCGGCTGTGGAAGGAAATGTTCGGCCTCGCCCTCGCCGAGCCTGTCGACGGTCTCGACCCCGACCGCCTCGACCCGCGCCAGCAGCCTCCCGAGGGCTGGAGCTACCAGGCTTCCCATCCCTGGCTTCTCGAGAAACTGGCCGAGTATGCCCGTGCCACGGATTTCCATCTGCGTGACATTCTCCGGCTGATGGCGCAGAGCACGGCCTATCAGTTGAGCTCGCGGTACAGCGGGGAATGGGACATGACCAAAGCCTCGCTGTTCGCCCGCCGCATCCCGCGGCGCCTCCACGCTGAAGAGATCCACGACGCCATCGTCAAAGCCACGCAGTTGCCCCAGCCCTATACGGTCCAGGGCTTCGACGAGCCCTTCCTCTGGGCCGTCCAGCTGCCCGACACCAGCGAGCCGCGCAGCAACGGAACCACGCAGGCATTCCTCAACGCCTTCAACCGCGGAAACCGCGACACGCTCCCGCGCAACCAGGACGGCTCCATTCTGATGTGGCTCAACCTGATGAACTCGACGTTCACGACCAACCGCACGCGCGCCACGGGCAACGCCGCCTCGCCGTACCTGGCCGGCCTGGTTCAGCGCGCCTCCAACGAACAGATCGTCGAGGATATGTTCCTGACTTTCCTGTCCCGGCGGCCCACGGAATACGAACGCGGCGTGGCCCTGAAGGCGCTGTCCCGCGCCACCACCGCAGCGGCCAGAGCCACGGCCATCGAGGACCTGGCCTGGGCGCTCATCAACAAGATCGATTTCCTGTTCAGCTACTGAGGGGAGGCCCGAGCGATGAACCAGCAAACGCCCTTCGTCCCATTCTGGCGCCGGCCGGCGCTCGACCGGCGCGTGTTCTTCCGCCACCTTGGCTCGGCCGTAGCCGGCAGCTTCTTCCTCCCCGGCCGCAGTCTGGAAACCATCGCCCGCGCCAACGCCGAAGTCAAGGGCACGGCCCGATGGGTCATCTTCGTCAACATGGCCGGCGCTCCCAGCCATGTCGACACCTTCGACCTGAAGGAAGGCCCATGGACCCTGCGCGAGATGGAGCCCACTTCCTACAACGGCGTCCGCTGGCCCCGCGGGCTCCTCCCGAAGCTGGCCGAACACATGGACTCCATCGCCCTGCTGCGCAGCGTGCGCACCCATGCCGTCGTCCACGGCCTCATGCAGACGTGGATCCAGATCGGCCGCAACCCGCTTTCGGGCCTTTCCAAAGTCGCTCCCCACATCGGCAGCGTCGTCGCCCGCGAGCTTGGCAACCCCAAAGCCGTTCTGCCCCCGTTTATCTCTCTCAACTCCGGCGGCGGCCCCAACCGCGGCTATCTCGAGCCGTGGACCGAGCCCTTCTACGTCACGCCCGCCGGCCGCGGTCTGCCCAACTCGACATCTCCTCTCGGCGCCGCAGGCTTTGACCGCCGCTATGGCCTCCTGCTGGAACTCGACGCCGAAACCCGCGCCCTCGAAGAGATCGGCCCCGTCGTCGGCGAGTACGAACAGTTCAATCTCACCGCCCGCACGCTCATGTACAACGACGACGTCACGCGCGTCTTCACCTTCTCTACCGATGAAACCGCCCGCTATGGCAACACCGCCATCGGCCGCGCCTGCCTCGCCGCGCGCAACCTCGTCCGCACGGACATGGGCGCCCGCTTCATTCAGATCACCCTGGGCGGCTGGGACAACCACTCGGGCATTTACACCGGAGCGTTGAATCCGACCAACGCCAACAGCCTCGCCCGCCAGTTCGATCTGGCCCTCGGCGAGCTGATCTCGGATCTCAAGACCAGCGGCCACCTCGACCGCACCCTGATCGTCTGCATGGGCGAGTTCGGCCGCACCGTCGGTCCGCTCAACAGCCAGAATGGCCGCGATCACTTCCAGCAGCAGGCCGTGCTCATGGCGGGCGGCGGCGTCAAGGGAGGCACCGTCATCGGAAAGACCAACGACACCGGCGCCTTCACGATCGACCCCGGCTGGTCGCGGAAACGCGACATCCGCCCCGAAGACATCGAAGCCACCATTTATTCCGCCCTCGGCATCGACTACACCAAGGTCTACCACGACGACCCGCTCGGCCGCGGCTTTTACCTGGTGCCGTCGAACCAGGCGGAAGAATACGCCCCGGTCCACGAACTGTGGGGCTGACCTGCCCAGGCGGAGCCGGCTGACGGCAATGGCGTGGTGGGCGGTGCAGGGTTCGAACCTGCGGCCTCGTGCTTGTAAGGCACGCGCTCTGACCAGCTGAGCTAACCGCCCTCAGCTTTGAGTGTACCCCGCCCGCCGCAATCAGTTGCCGACAAACCGCGAGTACAGGCTCCGCGCCACGCCCGGATCCTGCGTGCCTTTGATGATGGCCCGCCCGTCGGGAAAAATCGTCATCTCGTGCGGCGGAATCACGAAGCGCAGCGCAAATCCGTTGTGCCGCACCTCGCCGAGCGGCGCCAGCCGCCGCGCCAGCTCTTCCAGATCCACGGGCCGCTTCCGGTCGTGGATCTGCACTGCGTTGCGCCCGCACAGGCTCACCGGCACCCGCGCCGCTCCATGTAGAAAGCGGCACGTCCGCTGTCCGCATGCAGGACACTGCGGGTCGCGCTCCGGCATCTCCACCTGCCGCACCGTTCCCGCCCACGCATCGAACATCGTGATCTTCCGCTCCGGCTCGCGCCCGCACAGGATCTGCAGAGCCAGCGACACCTGCCACGACGCCACCAGCGACGTGATCGTGTTCAGCACGCCCGCGGTTTCGCACGTCGGCTGCGGTCCCTGCGGCGGCTCCGGAAAGACGCACTCGAAACAGGCGCCGCTGCCGGGCGTCACCGGCATCGCCACCCCGTACGATCCCACCGCGCCACCGTACACCCACGGCACGCCGTGCTCCACGCAGTAGTCGTTCAGCAGGAACCGCGTCTCGAAATTGTCCGTGCCGTCCAGCACCACAGCCGCGCCTTCCAGCAGTTCGCTGATGTTGTCCGGCGTCAGATCGGCGACATGGGCCTCGACGCGCGTCTCGCTGTTGATCCGCGCCAGAGCGCGCGCGGCGGCCGCCGCCTTGGGCAGCGCCTCCCGGGCGTCGCTCTCTTCGTACAGCCATTGGCGCTGCAGGTTGCTCCACTCGACAAAATCACGGTCGATCAGGATCAGCCTGCCGACGCCCGCGCGCGCCAGCGCTCCTGCCTGGAACGAGCCCAGGGCGCCGCATCCCACCACCGCCGCGGCGGCATCCCGCAGCCGTTTCTGGCCCTCTTCGCCGATTCCCGGAAACAGGATCTGGCGGCTGTAGCGCTCGCGCCAGGCGTCAGTCATCCCAGTCACGATGGTAGCAGCCGGCCCGGCGCGCCGCTCATCGCACGGTAAGATGACAGAGAGTGAAAAGGCTTCCCGCAGCCTTTGCGCTGGTTGTGTGCTTCGCCGGGCCGTCATCCGGCCAGATTGCGCCCAGTCCGCTTTACGGAAAACGGATCTCGGACATCCAGTTCGAGCCCGCACGCCAGCCGCTGACGCGCGACCAGCTCGGGCTGACCCTCCAGATCCGGCCCGGGGACGTGCTCGAGGAGACGGCCCTGTCCCAGGCGATCGGCCGGCTCTGGGCCACGGGACGGTACTCCGACATCGCCGTTCAGGCGGAGGAGTCCAACGGAGGCGTGGCTCTCACGTTTCAAACAAGACCCGCCTATTTTGTGAGCCTCGTCGACGTCGGTCCCGTCCCCGAGCCGCCCAACGTCGCCCAGCTCGCCAACAGCACCCGCCTCAGCCTCGGCGATCCGTTCGACGAAGACATGCTGCCGGAGGCGGCGGAGAACCTGAAAGACCTGCTGCGCGCCAACGGCTACTACGGCGCCCGCGTCTCTTACGAGACTCTCCGGCGCGAGGAAACGGGCGAAATGGATGTCCGCTTCCACATCGAGCCCGGCAGGCGCTCGCGCCTGGCCCGGCCTGTCTTCGAGGGAACCCTGCTGAAATCGGAAAAGTCCCTCATCCGCCGCAGCGGCTGGCAGCGCTGGTTCGGACTGCGCGGCTGGCAGGAGCTGACTTCGGCCCGGCTCCAGCGCGGGCTGGAGCGAATGCAGGATGTGTACCGCAAAGACGGCTATCTCCGCTCCTCCGTGCGGCTCCTCGATCTCTCGTTCGATTCGTCGAAACTGGCGGCAGCCCCGCTCATTCTCGTCGATCCCGGTCCGCGCGTGCGCATCCGCATGGAAGGCGCGCGCGTCGGCGGCGGCGAGCTCCGCCGTCTGATCCCCATCTACCAGGAGCGCACCGTCGACCGGGAGCTCCTTCTGGAAGGCCAGCGCAATCTCGAAGAGCGCTTCCGCAGCCGCGGCTACTTCGACGCCCGCGTCTCTTTCCAGATGCCCGATCCCGCCCCCTCCGGCGAGCAGGTCATCGTCTACCGCGTCAACCGCGGCCCCCGCTACCGCCTCGCCGCCGTGCAGTTCAACGGCAACCGCTATTTCTCCGACGAAACTCTTCGCGAGCGGCTCTCCATCATCCCGGCGCGTTTTCCCCGCTACCGCAACGGACGCTTCAGCCCCGAAATGCTCGATGCCGACCGCGCCTCGCTCGAGGCCCTCTACATCGCCAACGGCTTCCGCGACGTCTCCATCCGCACCCGCATCGAACACAACTGGCACAACCGGGCCAGCGACATCGCCGCGCGTTTCGAGATCGTCGAAGGCCCGCAATACCTGGTCGAGCGCGTCGAGCTCAGCGGCGTCGATCTCAGGCTGTACGACACCATTCTTTCGCTTCTGGCAAGCGCGCCGGGCCAGCCCTTCTCCGCGTCCAACGTGGCCGCCGACCGCGACGCCGTCCTCGGCTGGTACTTCAACCACGGCTACCCCGAGGCCTCGTTCGACGCCTCCGTCGCGCCCGCCGATGCGCCTCACCGCATGATCGTCCGCTACCAGGTCCGCGAAGGCCGCCGCAACTTCGTCCGCGATGTCCTCGTCCGCGGCCTCGAATCGACCCGCCCCGACCTCGTTCGGAACCGCATCCTCGTCCGTCCCGGAGATCCTCTCTCGCAGAGCGACATGGTCGAGACCCAGCGCCGCCTCTACGACCTCGGCATCTTCGCCAAGGTCGATGTCGCCGTCCAGAACCCCGACGGACGCGAGCGCAACAAATACGTCCTGCTCCAGCTCGAAGAGGCGCGGAAGTATTCCGTCACCTTCGGCTTCGGCGCTGAAATGGGCCGCATCGGCACCGGCAACAACTTCGACTCGCCCGCCGGCGCCGCCGGCTTCGCCCCCCGCGGTCTGCTCGGCATCACCCGCTCCAACATCTTCGGCCTCGCCCACACGGCCAGCGCGCTCGTGCGCGTCTCCAACATCCAGCAGCGCCTGCTGCTCAACTACCTCGCCCCGCAATTCTTCGGCAACGAGAACCTGAACCTGTCCTTCAGCTCCCTGCTCGACCAGAGCAAGGACATCCGCACCTTCACCTCGCGGCGCAACGAAAGCGCCATCCAGATCGGCCAGCGCCTTTCCCGCGACATCACCCTCCAGTATCGCGTCATCTCCCGCTTCGTCTTCATCGACGAGGACACTCTCAAGATCGATCCCAACCTGATCCCCGTCTTCTCCCAGCCCGTCAAAACCATCACCCTTTCCGCTTCGCTCATCCAGGACCGGCGCGACGATCCCATCAATTCCCACCGCGGCGTCGCCAACACGCTAGACTTCGGCTACGCCCCCAGCTTCAGCCGTTCCAGCACCAACTACACCCGCCTCGTCGCCCGCAACTCCACCTACCACCCCGTGCGCCGCGAGCTCGTCTTCGCCCGCGCCACCAGCTTCGGCTGGCTCTACAATCTCTCGGACCGCCCCGTGCCCCTGCCCGAAAACTTCTACGCCGGCGGCGCCTCCACTCATCGCGGCTTCCCCGACAACCAGGCCGGCCCCCGCGACCTCGTCACCGGCTTCCCCATCGGCGGAAGGGCATTCCTCTTTTTCCAGCACGAGCTCCGATTTCCGTTAATCGGGGACAGCATCGGCGCCGTCTTATTCCATGACATGGGCAACGTGTACTCGTCCCTCGACAACGTCTCCTTCCGCTTCTCGCAGAGGGACCGCCAGGATTTCGACTACATGGTGCAGGCTGCCGGGCTCGGCTTCCGCGTCAAGACGCCCGTCGGTCCGCTCCGCGTCGACTTTGCGTTCGCAGGCAACAGCCCCCGCTTCGTCGGGTTCGAAGGCACGCGCGACGAACTGCTGCGCGGCCAGGGCCGCTTCAACGTCCCCCAGCGTGTCAGCCAGTTCCAGTGGCACTTCTCCATCGGACAGACTTTCTGATGACCCGCGCGCTCGCAGCCCTCTCCCTCCTCCTTCTGGCGCTCCCCGCGCCGGCGGAGGAGATCCTCGACCGTGTCGCCGTCGCCGCCGGTCACCAGGCTGTCACGCTCAGCGACATCCTCCGCCACCTCCGCTTCCGCTCCATCGTCTCCGGCGCCCCCGTCGAGGACACGCGGGAGAACCGCCGCCAGGCGGCGGAGCAGCTCGTCGACCTCCTCATCGTCCGCCGCGAACTCGAACTCAGCCGCTACAGCCCGCCCTCCATGGCCGAAGCCGACCAGGCCATCGAAGCCTTCCTCGCAGACATGAAATGGAGCCGCGAACGGCTCGCCGCGGAACTCGCCCGCGCCGGCTTCACCGATGAAGAGTTCCGCCGCGAGATGCAGTCCCGGCTCACCGTCACCCGCTTCATCGACTACCGCTTCGCTCCCGGCGTGCAGGTGACCGACGAGGAAGTGCAGGCCTACTACGATTCGGAGTTTCTGCCTGCATTGCGCGAGACCAGCCCCGGCGCCGCCGCGCCCCGGCTCGCCGCCGTGCGGCCCCTCATCGAGCGGATCCTCACGACCCGCAAAGTCAACGCCGCCATGGAAGAGTGGCTGAAGCAGATGCGGCAGAGCCTCCGCATCCGCTACTTCGAGGAAGCCTTCCGCCCCGCAGGAGGCGCATCGTGAAGCGGCGCTGGCTGTGGCTCGGCGCCGCTGCCGCCGCGGGCGCGGTCCTGCTGTCTGCGGCTGTCCTCCTGCACTCAGGCTGGCTGCGGGAACGCCTCCGCCAGCAGGCCATCGCCGCAGTGCGCGACGCCACCGGCAGCAGCGTCTCGCTGAAGCGTCTCGAGATCGACTGGCTCACGCTCACTGTCCGGCTCGAGGGCTTCACGCTGGACGGACGGCCGCGCGAGGGCGAGCAGCCCCTCTTCCGCGCCGCCCGCATCACCGCGGGACTCGCCGTGCATCCTCTCTCCTCCCGCCGGTTCTCCCTCCGCGAAGTGCGCGTCGAGCAGCCCTGCGTGTTCATCTACCACCGGGACGACGGCTCCACCAACTTGCCGCAGCCCCCGCGCCCGCGGCGCGAAGGCCCGCTCCTCGAAGACCTCGTGCGCCTCCGCGCCGGTCTGCTCGAACTGCAGCGCGCGCACTTCGAGCTCAACGACAGAAGCGTCGATTTCGACCTTCGCCTGGAAGGCTTCGGCCTCGCTCTCGCCTACGACTTCCGCCAGACCCGCTACCGCCTGCAGCTCGCCGCGGAGCGCGCTGCACTCCCCTGGGGGCTGCAGCCTTCCCTGCTTCTCGAAGGCTGGCTCGCCGCGGACGCGGTGGATCTGACACGCGCCCGCGCCTCGTTCGGCGACAGCAAGGTCGAGTGGACGGCCAGCGTGCGGGACCTCCGGCATCCCCGCGTCGAGGCCGAATACCGCGCCTCCGTCCTGCTGCGCGATCTCGAGATCAGCCCCGTGCGCCAGGGCTTCGCCATCTCCACAGGCAGCGTCCGCATCGAGCCCGGCCAACCCCCGCGCATCGACGGCAGCCTCCGCGCCGAGCAGCTCGCGCTCTCTGGCGCCGGTTTTCAGGTGCGCCGCCTCGACGCCCGGGGGAGCTTCTCGCTGACGCCGGATCTGCTCGAGCTGCAACAGCTCGAAATCGACAGTCCCTATCTCGCCTGGCGCGGCGCCTTGAGGCTCAGGGACTGGCGTGACCTCGCCCTGGAAGGCCGCGCGGAAGACGCCAGCCTGCTGCGGCTGCAGGCCGTGCTGCCGGAACCGCTGGCGTCGCTGGACGCGAAACTGTCCGGCCCCGTTTCCGTCCGTCTCCGCATCACGCCCGCCGGACCTCGTGATACCGAAGTCCGCGCGGCGCTTGATGTCGCCTCTGCCGAAGGCGCGCTGCCGCTGGAGGGCAATGTCCAGTTCGCCTGGCGCCAGAACTGCGCCTGTGTCGAGTTCGGCGAATCCTCGCTCGCCACACGCTCCCTGCGCGCATCCTTCCGGGGCACTCTGGGGCAATCGCTGGAAGCGGGTGTCTACGCCAGCAGCCTGGCTGAAGTCCCCTCCCTGCTGGCCGCTCTCGGCGCCAGTGACATCCCCGCGCTCCCCGTGACGCTGGATCAGGGCACCCTCAACGGAACTGCCCGTCTCGAAGGCCCCCTCGACGATCTGCGCATCAGCGGCTCGCTCTCCGCCACGCGAGCCGTTTACGAGGACATCTCTCTCGAGCGCGTCCAGGCCCGCTTCGCCCTCAGCAGCCGCCGCCTGCAGATCGAGCCCTTCGCTCTGCGGCAGAGCGCCGGGCAGCTGAGCGGCTCGCTCGCGCTCGGACTGCAGGATTGGCGGCCCGATCCGGACGGTCCTCTGCGGGCGGCGATTGAAATCAACAGGGCCGATCTCCCGCAGCTGCTGCGGCTGGCGCGGCTGCCTGCCGGAATCCGCGGCGTCGCCGCCGGCGCCATCGAACTGAACGGGACGCTCGGCCGCCCGCATGGATCGCTCCGCCTCTCGGTGGATAACGCCGCCTGGCGCGAAGAGACCCTCGGGCGCGTCGCCCTGGATGCATCCCTCGACCCCTCAGGCCGCTTCCGGCTCCTCGCAGCCCGCAACTCCACCCGCCTGCAGGCGGACGGCGTCTGGAAGCACGAGCCGGACGATCTGCTCAACGGCCACGTGCAGGCGCAGGCTTCGGTCGCCGGGTTCCGGACCGCAGACTTCGCCTTCTTCCGCGATCTCGCCCTGCCTCTCGACGCCCTGCTGGAGGCACGCGCCACGCTCGGCGTCCGGATCGAAAACGGCGCGCCGCGCCTTTCCTCCCTCGATGGCGCCCTCACGTCGCCGGGTTTCCGGCTGGGATCGGTCGCGTTCGAGCCCCTCCGCATCGATGCGGAAACGAAGGATGGCGCACTCTCCCTGCGCGCGCGTCTCGACGCGAAGCCCGCGCCCGTGGAAGCTTCCGCTTCTGTTCAGTTCGAGCGTGACTGGCCGGCCCGCTTCCGTCTCAAATGGCCCTCGCTCTCCGTCGGCCTGCTGCACAGGCTGCTGAAGGAAACCGGGCGGGTTACCAGAGAACCGCTGCCCTTCTCCGGCGCCTTCGACCTCGAAATCGATGGCCGCGCCGATCTGGCGGAACTCAGCGGACTCTCCGGCCGCATCACGATTCCCAGCCTCGAACTTCGCCCCGCCCCGGAAGAAGCGAAGCCCGAAGTTCCGCTGCCCCGAGAGCTGTTTCTGCGCAACTCCGGCCCCCTCGTCTTCGAGTTTGACGGCAAAGCCGTCCGCGTCCAGCAGGCCCAGTTCGCCGCCCTCGAAACTGACCTGACGCTCAGCGGCACGTACGAATTCGCCTCGCCCGCTCCCTGGAATCTGGAAGCGAGAGGCGTGGCCAACCTGGCGGTGCTCGGCTCTTTCTATCCCGAACTGACCGCAGGAGGCGCCGGACGCCTGCGCGCCGTCCTCCGCGGCGAAGCCGCCGAGCCGCAGTTAAGCGGCCAGATGGAGATCGTCAAGGCATCCTTCTACCTGCGCGATCTTCCCATCGGACTCGACGACGTCAACGGAACCATCTTCTTCGACCGCAACCGCGCCAACATCCAGAAACTCACCGGCGTCTCCGGCGGCGGCACGGCGTCGCTGTCCGGCTTCGTGGGCCTGGCCCGCGGCGACCTCACCTTCCGCCTGCAGGCTCAGCTGGCGAATGTCCGCCTCCGTTACCCCGAAGGCGTCAGCAACACCATCGACGCAGACCTCGCCCTCACCGGCTCATCTGCAGCCAGCGTCCTGTCCGGTCTCGTCACCGTCAAGCGCTCCGGCTTCATCGTCACCGGCGACGCGGGCGGTCTCCTCGGCGGCGCCGGCGGTCCGCTTCCTGCCGCCGCCCAGAACGAATTCCTCCGCAATCTCCAGTTCGACGTCCGCCTCCGCACCGCGCCCAACGCGATCTTCTCCGTCTCTTACACCAGCGACCTCCAGCTTGAGGGCGACCTCCGCCTCCGCGGCAGCCCCGCCAAGCCCATTCTCCTCGGCTCCATCTACGCCAGCCAGGGAGAGGTCAATTTCTTCGGCAACCGCTACAACATCTCCCGCGGCGAAATCCTCTTCTACAACACCGCCGCCGTCGCTCCCCAGATCGATCTCGATCTCGAGACCCGCGTCCGCGGCATCACCGTCTACATCAACGTCAGCGGCCCCTTGTCCCGCCTCAACATCACCTACCGCTCCGAGCCGCCCCTGCAGTCTTCCGAGATCCTCGCCCTGCTCACCGTCGGCCGCACCCCCGCCGCCACCTCCGGCTCCATGGTGGCCACGGACCGCATCCGCAGCCAGACCGTCATGGAAAACTCCGCCGGTTCGAACACCCTGCTCGGCACCGCCCTCACCGCCGGCCTCAACACCCGCACCGAGCGCTTCTTCGGCGCCTCCCGCCTCCGCATCGATCCCAGCAACGTGGGCGTCGACGCGCTGCCTCAGGCGCGCCTCAGCATCGAACAGTCCATCTCGCGCGACGTCACCCTCACCTTCATCACCAACCTCAACCGCTCCCAGCAGCAGGTCGTCCGGCTCGAGTGGGACCTTTCGCGCCAGTGGTCCGTCATCGCCATCAAAGACGAAAACGGCGCCTTCGCCGTCGACTTCCTCTTCCGCAAACGGTTCCGCTAGCCATGCGTCTCCGCGCCAGTCAGAACAAGCTCAAAATCGAGCACTCCATCATCGGCGGCCTCCGCCCCGTGCTTGAACGCCTCGTCGAACACGAAGACATCCGCGCCATCATCCCCGGCGTCATCCGCCCCGTGCGCGACGCCAAAGGCGCGGTCCGCATCCGCGTCACCGTCCCCGTCCAGAACGGCTGGAAGGCCATCGCCCTCGCCTCCGGCGCCCGCCAGGAGCTCTTCATCAGCACCGCGCTCTCCCAGCAGGAGCTCGAGAAGCGGATCGAGGCTGCGCTGCGCGGGTAGCCGCCTGTCGCTATGGCAGGCAGCGCCGCCTAAAATAGAGTCGTGGCTCGCAGGAAAGCGCGCGAATTCTCGTACTCTGTTTTCTACCAGCAGGCCCCCGAGGGCGGCTATGTGGCCACGGTTCCGGCATTGCCTGGCTGCCACACGCAGGGGGAGACCCTGGAAGAGGCCGAGCGCAACATCAAAGAGGCGGTTGCTTTGTATCTGGAAAGCTTGGCCGCTCATGGCGAACCTATCCCCATTGAGCAACGCTCCCTTCAGGGAAGGATCACCGTGCCTGTGGCGATCTCCGCCTGAGCGATGTCCCGGCTGCCATCTTTGACCGCGCGGCAGGTGATCCGCGCGCTCAAGCGTGCTGGGTTTCTGGAAGACCGCCGCCGGGGAAGCCACGCTATTTTTTTCCATCCCCAGACAGGAGCAAGAACCGTTGTGCCCGTTCATGCAGGGAAGACCATCAAGGAGCCGCTCCTGCGATCGATGATCCGCGACGCTGGCATGACCGTGGAAGAATTTCTTTCTCTCCTCTGACTGGATCTGCCAGGGAGCGCGCGTAGATTTGCCAGAGCTCGTGCAGGCACGGTTTTGCGGCTAGCCCGACAGCCCCGTGTGCAACGCCACAATCCCGAACGTCATCCGCCGGAACCGCACCCGCGTGAACCCCGCCGCCTCCATCTCCGCCGCCAGCAGCTCCGCCCCGGGAAACTTCTTCACCGAATCCGGCAGGTACGTGTACGCGCTGCGGTCGCCCGAGATCCAGCCGCCCAGCGCCGGCAGCAGCGTCCCGGAATAAAACCGGTACAGCGCGCGGAACACCGGATTCGGCGGCGTCGAAAATTCCAGAATCGCCAGCATCCCGCCCGGCTTGATCACCCGCCGCAGTTCCTTCAGCGCTGCGCGGTAATTGGCGAAATTCCGGAACCCGAACGCCGTCGTCACCAGATCCAGGCTGTCATCGGGAAACGGCAGCTCCAGCCCGTCGCACTCGATCCACTCGATCTGCGAGCCCCGCCCGCGCTGCTTCCTCTGCGCCTCTTCCAGCATCGGACGGCAGAAATCCCCGCCGAGCAGCAGCGCGTCCCCGCCGGC
>Ga0101944_10003446_pt1 | contig 22040 bp, 22 predicted proteins | sample DewCreD2012metaG_FD_75245 | JGI IMG/M metagenome (GOLD analysis project Ga0101944, IMG submission 75245) | Hot spring sediment bacterial and archeal communities from British Columbia, Canada, to study Microbial Dark Matter (Phase II) - Dewar... ... | reverse complement strand
ATGCAGCTCCAGAAGCCCAGTCTTGGATCGGAGCATTATTGGCAAGTAAAAATTCGCTTTTTGATTCGCAAAACCAAATATCAATCTTTCGTGAAATCGAGAAACCTAATCTATCGGTTATTTTATCATAGAAGTTTTCGGAGATGTTCTGTATCTCTTTTGCGGTATTCAAACTCCTAGTATATCTAATCAAAAAGTGATCGCTTTCTATAACAGACCAATCATTAGCACAAACACAAACCGAAAGAAAAAATATTAGCAAAAGCGATATTATATATTTCATCGATGAAAACTAATGATATTCATGCTTTATATTAAAATTCTCTTAAAACACATGCTCAGTCCTTGATAAAACATGCTCTTGCAGGGCAGGATCAAGTTCAATAAAAACAGCAGAAAATCCCCATACACGAACAACAAGCGTTCTATATTCAGGTAAACTGGGATTTGCTCGTGCTTCAAGCAATTTATCACGATCTATAACGTTGATTTGTAGTGTTGCTGTGCATGGCAATTTCAAGAAAGTATCAACAAAAGAAACCAAATTATTAAAACCATCTTCGCCTCTTATGGCTGTTGTATGAAAGGCAATATCAAGCACAGAACCATGAGTGGCTTTTGTCATATCAATTTTGTTGATGGATTTCAGAACTGCAGTAGGACCGCTTCTATCCATACCTACAGACGGAGAAAAGCTATTTGCAGTCAGATCGCCTTCATGCCTGCCGTCTGGCGATGCTGGAAGATCACTTTTTCGCTGGATACCAAAAGACATAAAGCCCGCAGCACGTTTACTCCCATAACCATAGGGATTTTTTGCTCTTTCGTTGAGAGCATCACAAAAATATTCTGCGATCTCTTTCATGATCATATCTGCTTCATCATTATCATTGCCATATTTTGGAGAACGATTGAGTAACATCTGACGAAGTGCTTCATTTCCATCATAATTTGATTTTAATGCAGATATTAGCTCTTTCCATGTAAGCTTTTTCTCATCATATATATACTTTTTAATTGCTGATAATCCATCCGCAGTATTTCCCATCTCTGCTAGTATTTCACCCCAGATACTATATCTTGCCCCTCTTGGAGAAGCCTTGTGCAGACAATCCCTTATACTCGCAGAAAAGAAAGGAAAAGTTATTGATGCGTCATTTCCATTGCCATCAGGAATTAAGCTATCAAACCTTGATTTAAGATCAGTCATCACATCATCAAAGGTTTCATACTCATTGTTTTCTGCTTGCATGACTGTTTCTCTTAATATTGACAAGCTATCATGGACTCGAAAGCTAATCGTTCCCTTCCCGCCAATAATTAATTCAGAACAACCGTCGTTACAGTAATCTCTTGCGTCCTCAATAGGTATTCCCATCTTTTGAAGGGCAGGAACAATTAAATCATCATTGAAAATGGCAACCACATTTGAGCCATTGGAGATTACTCGGCAACATTCTTCCATTAATCTTCGAGGTGAACCATTATAAAAATGAACATTCAGCTTTGGCTCCGGAAGCATTAATTTATCGCTTGCCTCAAGACACATATAGGTTAACTCATTAGTTGCATCTTCACCTTCTGGAGTTTGTCCTCCAATAGCTATATTTCGTAGTGAATCATTATTTCCTGCGAAATAATTTAGCTTTATCCATAGACATTCTAATAGCTCTTGTGCCTCTTCTTGTGTCATTATACCACTATCGATATCATTTTTATAGAATGGATACATCCATTGATCAAAGCGACCAATACATCCTCTTCCACCGAAGATATGAACAAACCAGAAAAGCTGTAACGCTGAATGAAATGAAGTCGGTTTCCTATTAGCCAACTCCTCGCATATCTCTGCGATTTTCTCTAATTCATCTTTGCGTTTTGGGTCTGTTTCTTTTAATGAAAGATCTCCCATAAAGTCTGCATATTTCTGAACATATTGGCATGCAGAATTATATGATATTTCAACGGATTGTAGAAATTCTATCTTTTCAGGATCAGTTTCATCCAACAGGGCATCTTTGGCATAATCTCTTATTCCTGCAAGTCCCATATTTAATATAAGTTCATGACCCGGCGGATAATGTGGATCATAACGCCCAAGATTAAGATTGCTTCTTTCTTTGGGAATTGCTAGATAACATCCAACAATAAGTTCATAAGGCAGTATAAATAAATCGCTGGCTTCCAGAAGTGAAGAAAAATTCTTTGCATATGCAACCAGATTATTTTCACCTGAACCAGTTATATCTTTTTTGATTAATCCTGCATTATGCGCTTTATTCCAGTATAATTGCCTTAATTTATAAATCCTACTTGTAGGCTCAAGCCCCAAAACAACATTATCAACAATAATAGAATCATCGATCATTTTATCACCTATTAATGTTTAGCAAAACTTAGCATTATCTCCAGAGAAACAATATATAGAGACTTAACCTGATTTTAACAAATAATCTAACAACCGAAACCACATTCAGTTGTCCATGGAAGCCACTTGCTCGGGTCATATTCGGTGCTACCCAAACCAAGTCCATGATGACCTTTTTCGTAAACATGCAATTCAAATGGAACTTTTGCCTTGCTCAACGCTTCTGCAAAAACAAGGCTATTCTCTACTTTAACGCCTGCATCTTCGTATGTATGCCATAAAAAACAAGGCGGAGTATCCTCTTTGACGTTAAGTTCTGTTGATGCAAGTTTAATCAATTCTGGTGATGGGTCACGTCCAATAAGTGCCTCACGACATCCAGCATGACCTATTTCCAGCGACATGCTGATAACAGGATAACAAAGTATCCCAAGATCAGGTCTTGAGCTTTGCCTTTCAACTGGATCATCTGAATCATTATTGCCTTTGTCAAAGTGCGTTAGTATCAATGACGATAGATGCCCCCCAGCCGATGAACCCATAACTCCTATACGATTGGAATCGATTCCCCATTCCTTTGACATAAACCTAGTGCAACGCATTGCACGCGCAACATCATAAAATATGGCTGGATAGTGATAACCACCAGAAGCGAGACGATATTTAAGCACAATACCAGCTATCCCTTGCTCATTCAACCATAGTGCATATTGCTCCCCCTCATGTGGTGCAAGTCCATGATACCCACCACCCGGGCAGATCACAATTCCTGCGCCAGTTGCTTTATCTGGCTTGGGTAGATACAGAGTCAATGTCGGTATGTCCTTATCGTCTGATCCTAATGCTTCAGGCACATTTTCTTCCCATAATTTGATTTTATTTTCCATCTTTTTTCCTCTTTTTTCAACACAATTTCAACTGTATTTATACATGCTTTTCATAGCATCATATACCATAGTTGAGGCTTTTCTTATAACATCTATCTTTATCCGTCGCCACCTTAGATAGTCATCAACGCTATCATCTCGGTCTATTATACCAATGAATGTATATGCGTGTAAGCCATATTTTCCTGTGCTTTCTAATATTGCCATATCTCCGCACATTCTGGCAGTTGTTCCGCTTTTATGACATACATTAGTGCAAGACATAATCTCACCAGAACGCCCCGGATTAGCCAAACCCATAAGCCTTTTGATCTCATCGGCATAAGGAACTTCACCACTCCAGACAGCAATAAGAAATCTGTTGTAATCACTCGCAGAAGACATATTTTTATATGTCAGCCCTCCCGGTGGAATATACTCAACTATCGATGTTTGCTGAAAAATATCGGGATAGTTATCATGCAAAAGATCATTAACTGCCTTAGGACCGCCAACCTGCATCATTATCCAGTTTGTTGCGGTATTCCAGCTATGTTGAATCATCAATCTAAGGAATCTCTCGCTTTGATTGGTTTGCTGAAGCTGTCCATCTCTGACTTTGTGAAAGAAAGCTAATGCAACAAACGGCTTGATCATACTTGCTGACTGCATTGGCAGATCAGCATTTATGGATATTATCGGTTTTTGGTTGACTAAATCATATGCTAACCATGCTGTTCGTTCTTCGGGCTTTATCATGCCTGTTTGATACATTTCTTCAATGAAATCCTCAAATCTCATCTGTAGCTCTGAATTAACATGCTGATCACCACTAACAAGAGAGGCTTCTCTATTGGCTAAGTTTTTTATGCTAATATTTGAAGAAGCCACTTTTTCGGGCTTTGCCTGTAATTTATATAATGTCTTTGTTAGGCAGATAAAAGCCAAAGTAGCAAGGAAAGCCACTTTGAGCGACTCCCTATTTGCCAATTTTGAAATCTTTCTGATAGGCTTCTTTTTTTGCCTAAATCTTCCCTTAATTAAGATGGCAGATTTTTTGCTCGATGAATACCTTTTTATAGTAGTTCTTTCCATATCATATACCCCAATAATGATATTATGTCTGTTTACCTTCGTTAATTTTAAGATACAAATCCTTCCCCCATTGATGGATTATATCCCAATTACGAAAATCTCCTTCTGGTGTTTTTACCATATTTTTGACAACAAATCTAGCAAGAAAACCCAACTTCGAATAATCCATTTTCCCTGCGAAATACCCTTCGTCTATCGGTCTGATAATCTGGCGTGCAGACTCAAAATATTTTTCTGTTTCAGCCCGTTTTTCTGGTGTATCTACGCATAAGTTCATGCAAACAAGGAAATAAGCTGTTGGTATTTTGCTTAATACCGATTTATTTTTCTCTACAAAACCTTTTCCCAACCAAGAACCTGCGCGCACAGCCCCACCAACAACTACGACCTGATAGGATTCTATATTTTTCACTTTACTAATTGGAAGAACATCCACTTCTGCCCCCGCAGAACGCAATTCTTGTCCAATAGCTTCAGCCACTTCAGCAGTAGAGCCTGCCTTGCTGGCATAAGCAACCAGTATTTTTGTTCCCATGATATTTTCCTTTCGTGAGTGATATTGACAATTAAACCAAATAGCTTGCACTACAGGAATCAAAAATTAAGGCACTCCTCAACTGTTGCCATTATTGGAATATTTCTCCCAAACCAATTGAAAATTTCATCGTCATTTAATGAAATCTCACGAGTCTTTTCATCAGGAAAAACTAAAACTCTTAATTCTTTTGGCTCAAATTTTATTTTTGGGACATTATCACTATTAGCTTTCGACGGTATAATATTGGGCAGAATATCAGAGCTATCATCTTTTCCCCAATATAATATCCGCCATTCAGATTCATCAAGAAATCTAAAATCATGAGATGGTTTATTGAGGTCAGACATATTTTTGAGAATGAATAGGTTTGAATTCATAAGCCCTTTGATTTCTTCATACTGGGAATTTGAAATACTTGGCTTTAGCTTCTCCAATTTTAGCATTGCTTAAACTGTATGATAACTAAAAATATCTTTATCAGTCCCATCTACATATTTTACTGGAGTTCCATGGATTTCCAAGACGAAACTACGAGTAAAACCAAAGCCGAGACCCCCATAAAGTTGCGTATGTCTATTTATGATTGAAAGCTTTATTTCCGTTAAGCATAACATAGGAGTCATATTATATTCTATTTTTGATTATGTTAAGCAAACGTTCTTTATATTTAATTCGATCATCATCAGTAAGATGTTCGTAATCTTTATTAAATTTTCTATCAGTCCAGTGAACCAGAAAATTACTCCTTAGTGTATCTGCCTTGACTTAAACCCTTATTGTCAATTTTCATTAACTATCAACTCAACATCAAGAGCATCACCAAGTTCTATATAACCATCCCTGACTGCCATGCAGGCGCGTAAGACGTGAAGTTCATACATCATGTCATCATCAGGAAATTCCTTTCGTATAACTTGGCATAATTCATCTAGCTTATCTGCTGAAATTCCAGCTTCTTGAGCTATTTTCTCAAAATCAAAATATCGCATCAAAATTCACCTCTTTAGAGTTCTGGTGGTGCAATAATTTCAATTGTAGGCAATCCTTGCATAACGTTAATTTGATTTATCTGAGCGCGCCGACGTCTATTTACAAGGTGCCTAAAATTCCATGACAGTATCATATCCTGTCGAGTCATAACTGCAACAGCAACATGAAGAGCATCATTAAACATTGTTTGACTGAATACATCAGAAGAAACATAGCAACGGGCTAAATCTCTAATTTCTTCGGTTATAGGATAAATGACAATATTATCTAGCATCCCCAACAAATTGGCTCTTAAATGCCTATTATATGTCTGAGCTAATTCCTGTTTGGTTATTTCAGAAGTTGCTACATCAAATTCGTTTAATCGGGACCAAAATTGTTTTGTTGTATTTTGCCTATCTTTTGCTCGTTCATCATGATAAGCACTAAAAACGGATGTATCCAAATAGACGCGTAAATTCATTTTATTCCTTATACAAATTCTGACTAAAATAAATTCAATATTACCTGCGTATCCATCTTTCCTGATTGGATATGTAAAGAGCTTTTCACATCGCTAAATAGATCGCCTTGCATTTGCAAAGACACCGAAGCACCTGCAACCTTAAAGACATCGCTAATCCATTCTGTTGGGAAATCAACAGAAACATTGTGAATACATAGCTTTGCAGGTGCGATTAATGTCGCAGAAGTCTTGAAATCACCCGCTTTGCGTATATGCGGAATAAACAAATCTTTCACCCAAGCGTCATCATTATTATAATCAAATTGATCGCAATCTACAATAGTTTGGTTTACATTTTCTGCAACGCCCCTCGTAAGCAAACACCATAATCCCGCCTTTTCCAAGCCGATAAGATCAACGGTATAAGTTTGGGTCAGCAGATAGGCTATGCCATTTAGAATATCCTGAAGCCTCAACGCAGTATCGCTTATATTATATGTGTAGAAATGGCTTATACTTTCATCACGTTTTAATGATGAAGTTTCGCCTGTTTTATATGTGTCTATGCCAAGCACAATCTTATTTTTTGCAAGCAAGCCCTTCACAAGTTCGCTTGGGGAATCGCCATCAGCAAGGGCGGATTTACCTTCAGGATGAACCACCAAAACTGCGCTTGTCGGATGCTCTGGAACAAACATCAAGGCAGGCATCCTTTCACCGACCTGTTTTCTTCCAATAATAAGCCGTTTTAGATTATAACCGTCCTTCTTTTCTTCATTGACTAACTCAACATTAAGATCGCACTCTTGCGGTTGTTTTACGCTTAGAGCATATTTATATACAGTTCCGAAAACATCACGATATGCCTCAAGTGTGGCGGAATCCTTTGGTTTAAGCGATTCTAACTGTGCTTCGGCATCATTGATTAGATTTGATACCAGTTGTTCGCCTGTAATGGCATTTTCGGGCAATTTTCCGTCAGGGAAGTTCAGCATTGTTTCAGGTTCGGGGACTTCAAAAGGTGTTTCTTTTATAGCACTTCCATCACCAATGCCCAAAAGCCATTTATTAAACCAGCCATAGACCGCCTCTCTGCTAGGTTGATTATAATTGTGTTGTGCGTCAACATGGGTGTTGGCAATCTTATCAATAGCATTATACATACGATAGATGCTCTGAACTGCGGGATATTCAACTTCGGGAGTATGACTTGTCCAATCGCCTGTGCATGAAACTAAAATCATAGGTCTTGGTGCCATCATTGAAGCAATCTCCACATTAAAGCAATCAAGGCGTAAGTTTGGTGCGTTTTCGCAAAGACACCCACCCTGCATATAGGCTGATACCATGACATTTGGTGATGACACTTTAACACGTTTGTCAATAGACATGAGCATAAAAGTTTGTGTTCCGCCACCTGATGCGCCTGTGCAGGCAATACGATCGGGATCAACATCAGGCAGAGATTGCAGGAAGTCTATAACTCTAATACTATTCCATAATTGAAGCCCCATCAGGCTTATCCCCCAAAGATAGCCTTTCGGGTTGCCTCCAAATGTATGAGGAACTTGCAGTTTGCTGTCGTTATAACCGATCATATCATAGGCAAATGAGACAAATCCCTGTTTAGCAAAGTTAATACACCTGCCGGGGATAGAGCCTAGTTCCTGATGCTCTAGTCTTCCATGTGACCAATGACCATGAGGATTCGCAATAGCTGGAAATGGTGCTTGCTTGCCCTTTGGGCGATATAAATTCCCACAGACAAAAAATCCCGCAAAGCTTTCAAAGTAAACATTTTCTATTGTGTAGTCTTCACCTTCAATTTTGCCTGTTACCTTTACATTCAAAGGGCATTTTTCAGGCATTGGCATTAGACCGTTGCTTGTGAGGATGCGTTTTCGGATATATTCTGCTCGATCTTCCCAACTTTGACGTGTAGGGTAGTTTGGAAAAGAAAAAACCATGTTTAGATGACGAACTTCATTTCTGCCATCTTTATTAATAAGAACCGTGGTCCAATCGCTTGCCATCGCAGTCTCCTTTATAGATAGAATCATCAATAAAAATACTAGATAACACTTCATTAAAATACAACTCCCCTTTTCGGGATATTTATAATCAAGATTATTTTTGATAGTTTAATCATCTTCTATTAAGCTGTCAATGAGAATTTTCGTGAAGATCAGATATAAGTTCGGACATTTAAATAATCTCTACCTTTGAAAACTTTTTCAAAGTAAGTAAAATTAAGAAGTCTCCCTTTACAAAAGGGAGATTTAGAGGGATTACCATAGATAATTTAATCAGATAATAAATTGTCCGAACTCATTTTTGATCTTCAGGAGTTTTCTCTTGCTTTTTTGCCGAAATTCATATACAATATTTCATTGATTATGTGATGAATAGATAGCTTATAGCAAATAAAAGGATGGTTATTATTTGGAGACTACTGAATTATCTAATTGTATTGCTCTTGAAGGCATATTAGAGGCACAGAATCTTTTCGGGCATCATGATGCCAATTTAAGAATTATAGAAAACAGTTTTGATGCAAGAATCGTAGCAAGAGGATGCAATTTAGAAATAATTGCTGAAAAAAAAGAATCCGAAAAAGTTTCAAGAGTATTTATAGAATTACTAAGCTTGCTTCGTAGTGGGCATAATATAAATTCAGATGATGTAAAATATACTATTCGCATGATAAAAAACGGAAAAGACATTGATCTTGATGAAATTATCTCTGAGGGTATTCATGTATTCTCAAATAAAATCATAAGACCAAAAACCAAAGGACAAAAACTATATGTATCTGCCATGCAGAAATATGATCTAGTTTTTGGTATTGGACCAGCAGGGACAGGGAAAACATATCTAGCTATGGCAATGGCTGTTTCTGCTCTGAAAAAAGGTGAGATCGGCAGAATTATCCTAACACGTCCTGCTGTCGAGGCAGGAGAAAGACTTGGTTTTCTTCCCGGTGATATACTCGCTAAAGTTGATCCCTACCTCAGACCGCTCTATGATGCCCTTTACGACATGATGCCTATTGAAAGAATAGAGGCTTTAATGGAAAAATCAATCATAGAAGTAGCACCATTGGCTTTTATGAGAGGGCGAACCTTAAATAACTCCTTTGTTATTCTCGACGAGGCGCAGAATTCAACCAACGAACAAATGAAAATGTTTTTAACAAGATTAGGCTTTGATTCAAGAGCAGTAGTAACGGGTGATATAACACAGATAGATTTACCATTAGACAAAAAATCAGGCTTGCTTGAGGTTCAAAACATATTAGCGAATGTTGATGGGATAAAGTTTTCTTATCTTACTTCTGATGATGTAGTCAGACATGAGCTTGTTCAAAGAATAATAGATGCTTATGAAAATGCTCGAAATAATGATAGAAGCTGATCTCTTTAAATCTTATAAAAAATGGGTATTCATATGAAAATGCCTTGGTCAAAATACAGAAAAATTCTACCTCAAAAACATAATATTAGCGAGTTCTTACCAATAGCCAGAAAGATCAAATTGCATTGGTGGATTGCCGGGATAATATCTGTAATAATAACGACCTGGCTGGTTTTTCCATCTGATCAAAGACAGAAATTAATTGATGTTGGCGATTTCAAACTAGGGGAGAAAAGCACAAAGGATGTATATGCTAATATCAGCTTTGAATATCATGAAACAATAGAAACAGAAGAAGAGAAAAAAAATATTCTAGCAGATATGCCTCCTATCTTCAATCTTGATTTTCAGGCTGTTGAAAAGGTTAAAGAGCAATTTAATGTAGTTAGCCAAGTGAAAAAAAATAGTGCTTTGGATAATCCTGCGAAACTAATAAAATTAAAGGAACTATTTTATATAGAACCATCAGACCAAGTTGGTATTATATTACTTGAATCATCAGATGATCAGCTTAGGATAATGCGAGATGAAACGATAAAGATTCTCTCTAATATATTATCTCGTGGAATAATTGCAGATAGCGGAGGGACAAGTTTTGCCAGTGAATTGTCAAAGATCGATTATCTAAAACCCAAATGGGATATAATTAAAAGAGAAATAGAGGGAAAATTTGGGTTACCTCCAACTGATCTACAGATTGCATCTCGAATAGATATATTATTAGTTGATAATAGACCTAATTTTAATTCAAAGGAAATAAAAAGCATTGATGAGCTTGTGCCATGGTCAGATGCTCGAATTATTGCTGGAAATTTAGCAAATGAATTGCCAGAACCAATCAGCGATGTTGTAAAAGAGATGGTTGATCTGATGAGACCAAATCTAATTTATGATCCTATCGCTACACAAAAACAACAACAGCAAATATTAGATAATATATCTTTAACAACCCAGAGAATTGCAGAAGGCGATAAAATATTGGGAATTGGAAATGTTATAACAGAGTCTCATATAAAAAAAATTGAAGCACTTGCTTTTGCACAGAGAAAATATGCATTAAATTTGGTTCCGGGAATTTTCCTTTTGGTTGTGGTTCTTGCATTTTTATTTGTTATATATGCAGAAAAACATGAACACCTATTAACCACAGAACCACGAAAAATACTTGCTGTAATTATTTCTATACTTCTGGTATTCTCTTTGGCTAATATCATAATCAATCAAAGCCCAAAATTAGGCTTAAAATCACCGGGTTTCCTTGTTCCTAGTGCTATTGCATCTATTATAATAGCAATAATTGCTAATGTTCAATTGTCAATACTTTCTACATGCTTGATTTCAATATTAATAGGTGTTACATCAGGCATTGGGAATGTAGATTCATTTGGCTATGCACTTGTTGCCTTAACTGGTGGAATTGCATCTGCAATATCCGCTTCACATGCAAGAAGAAGAAGGCATCTGGTTATTCCGGGTCTTTATGTATCAATAACTAACTTGATCATCATACTTGGTTTGGGGATCATTAATGATAGAAGCATTATCGATATTGGAACTGGCTGTTTAATAGGTGCTGTTAATGGTGTAATTGTTGCGCTTCTGACACCGGGATTACTTCCAGTATTTGAATATATTTCAAGAACAACTACCGATATGGAGCTTCTTGAGCTTTCAGACCTTAATCAGTCCTTATTAATACAACTGAAGGAAAAAGCAAGCGGAAGCTATTATCATAGCCTTGATGTTGCTAAGCTTGCAGAAGCAGCAGCAAATGCAATAGGAGCAAATCCACTCTTAGCAAGGGTTGGCGCATATTATCATGATATTGGAAAAATGACAAAGCCTGAATATTTCATTGAAAATCAAAAGGGTGAAAATGTCCATGATAAATTAAATCCAAGCATGAGTTCCCGTATTATATCCTCGCATTTAAAAGACGGAGTAAAACTCGCGCATAATGCGAAATTGCCTAAAATTTTACAGGATATAATTCAGCAACATCATGGTAATACTCTTATTGGTGGTTTGCGTTTTTATCAAAAGGCAATGGAAGCAGATAAACATAATAGTGTCAGGCTTGAGGATTATCGCTATGGAGGACCAAAACCGCAAACAAAAGAGGCTGCAATAATCCTTCTTGCTGATGCTGTTGAATCAGCGAGGCATGTATTATTACATGATGACCCATCTTATAGCCGTATAATCAATTTTGTGACAAAAATAATCGAAGATAAGGCTATGGATGCACAGTTAGATGAGTCAAATCTTACATTAAAAGATGTTGGGCTTATCAAAGATGAATTTGTTAGAGTCTTATCTGGTATGTATCACACACGCATTGAATATCCGAAAGAAAAACAGGTAGTAACTGTTGGGACAGAAAGCAACTAATTAAAAGGCAATCATTTTGGTTATAATAAGTATCCGTCCTGAATTAAATATAGATGCAGAAATAGAAAATATACTGGAAAAAACGGCAAAAAAAACACTTGAAATAGAAAAAAGCGAAGATTGTGAAGTTAGTATTCATTTAACTAATGATGACGAAATAAAAGAGCTAAATCTTACTTATCGGGGAGTGGATTCGCCAACAGATGTGCTTGCTTTTGCAATGCGAGAGGGTGATGATGGCGATCCCAATAGTGAGATACTTGGTGATGTCGTAATCTCGATTGAGACTGCAGAGCGTCAAGCAAAAGAATGTAGTCATGGAATAAGGGCTGAATTGTCGTTGTTAATCGTTCATGGTATATTGCATCTGTTGGGCTATGACCATGCCAAAAGAGAAGAAGCGGATTTAATGCAGGAAAAGCAGAAAAAGATATTACTTTCTTTGGGCTATGACTTGTCGGAAGTAAAATTAAAGCTTGAAACTGATTGAGTCGTGGTGTAGCGCAGACCGGCTAGCGCGCTTGGTTCGGGACCAAGAGGTTGGAGGTTCAAATCCTCTCACCCCGACCATCTTATATGATAAATAACAAAATATATTATGGTTTTTCCTTACATCGCAATCATGCTATAGCATATACGATGCAGATGATTATAGAATTGATCGTTGAAGTGCTATCTTGGTAATTGTAGATGACAAAGGAGGAAGTTTAATTTGGCATTGGTAGTTCAAAAATATGGTGGCACATCCGTTGCAAATGCAGAAAGAGTCAAAGCAGTAGCCGAACGTGTTATTAAGGCAAAGAAAAAAGGCAATCAAGTCGTTGTTGTTGTTTCTGCGCCTGCTGGTATGACTGATGAATTAATCAAATTAGCCAAAAGTATATGTGAAACCCCAAAAGCAAGAGAGATGGATGTTTTGCTTGCTACTGGTGAGCAACGTTCTATTGCGCTTCTGGCGATGGCTATTTGTTCAATGGGTCATAATGCAATCTCATTTACGGGACCACAAGCAGGGATTCTAACAACAAAGATACATACAAAAGCAAAAATATTGAATATAAATACCGATCGTGTAAGAAAAGAACTAAATAAAGGCAATATTGTAATAGTTGCAGGATTTCAGGGTGCAACAGAAGATGATGCAATAACAACTTTGGATAGGGGTGGTTCAGATACGTCAGCAGTCGCCTTAGCGGCTGGTCTAAATGCTGATGTTTGTGAAATATATACGGATGTGGATGGCGTTTATACTGCTGACCCAAGAATTGTTCCCGATGCAAAAAAACTTAACATAATATCACATGATGAAATGCTGGAAATGGCAAGCTCTGGGGCTAAAGTTTTACATTCAAGAGCAGTAGAATTTGCAAAAAAATATGACGTGCCGTTGTATGTTTTATCAAGTTTTAATGATAATCCCGGCACATTGGTTACTAAAGAGGTAGAAAGTATGGAGGATGTTGTAATTAGAGGAGTCACACACGACAAGAATCAAGCCAAAATAACGATATTCGGGGTGCCAGATCAACCCGGCACTGCATTCAAAATATTTAACGAAATCGGAATTGCAGAAATTAACGTTGATATGATAGTTCAGAGCATTGGAAAAGATGGAAAAGCAACTATTTCATGGACAGTTTCAAAAACAGACCTTCATGAGGCACTAAAAATAGCAGAAAAAGTTTGTAATGAAATAGGAGGAACCGAAGTATTAGCAGACGAGAATATCGCAAAAGTATCTATTGTCGGTGTGGGTATGAGAAGCCATGCTGGAGTTGCTGCGAGAATGTTTCAGGCTTTGGCAAACAACAACATCAATATACAAATGATTAGCACATCAGAAATAAAATTATCTTGTATTGTAGATGATAATGATATAGAACGTGCAATCGAAGCAATACATAATGAATTTAAACTATCGAACCAATAATATTTTTCGCTAGACAAATAAATCTATCAATGTTATACTTAACAACGGCTTGATGGGTAAATCCCAATATTATAGGTAAGTTATTTGCCTTATTAAGCTATGGGGTGTTAAAATGTTAAGAATTATGCTTGACACGATTGATGAAGGGTCAAGTTTACTAGATTTAGAGATTGTTCCAGAAGACTTAGTTTTGGAATTTGACGGCGTATATTTTACAAGCGATGTATCTGTTAATTTAAAATTTTATAGACAAACTGCAAAAATTTATGTCAAAGCAGTCATGTCAGTAGATGCAGAAATGGAATGTAGCAGATGCCTTGCAAAAGTTCCGATTAAGATAAAAGCTGGCGCAGAGGTTCAATATTCACCTTTACCAAAATTTGTTGAAGATCAGATAGATGATATAGGCATCGGTTATTATACTGATGAATATATAGATATTACAGACGAATTAAGGGAAAGTATACTTTTAGAAATCCCTATGATTATTTTATGTTCTGAGGATTGCAAGGGATTGTGTTCACAATGTGGTCAAAATCTTAATATAAAAAAATGTGACTGTCCTGAATTTGAAGACTTAGGGGAGTCAAAACTTGCAGTTCTTACAAAGTTACTTGATATAAAAGGGAAATTGGAGGTGTAGTCATTGGCAAACCCAAAACGAAGAATATCAAAATCGCAAGGCGGTATGCGTAGAGCGCATCAGGCATTAAAAGCTAAGTCTATTGGTAAATGCCCAAGATGCGAGGAAATGAAATTACCACATATAGCTTGTCCCAGTTGTGGTTATTATAAGGGACGACAGGTTATTGAAATAAAAACAGGTGAATAATTAACATAAAACGTGAAACGTAATAAAATAATATATTATTGGATACGTATCATGTTTTACAAATCATTTATAATAATTTAAATATGCGAATTGCTGTTGATGCTATGGGCGGTGATAAAGCCCCTGATGCTATTGTAGAAGGGGCTATAATGGCTGCCAAAAATTATTCATTAGAGGTTTTGCTAGTTGGTCCTCAAGATCGAGTAGAGGAACAACTGAGCAAGCACAATCTAGGTAAAGCCAAAATACAGGTAATTCCTTCTTCTCAGTATATACTTATGGATGAACCTCCTGCTGATGCAGTTAGGAAGAAGAGAGATTCTTCTATGCACGTATCGGCGCGCCTAATGAAATCTGGCGATGCTGATGCTATGGTTACTGCTGGAAATACTGCTGCAGCACTTGCTGTTTCCCGTTCTATACTTGGTAAACTCAAAGGCGTATCACGTCCATCACTTGCCTCAATAATACCTAATATAAAAGATGCTACTGTTCTGCTTGATGTTGGTGCAAACGCAGGTAGCTGTATGCCGATTCATTTGGTAGAGTTTGCACTGATGGGAGATATTTACTCTAGGAAAATATTGGGAAAAGATAATCCACGAGTTGGTCTGCTCAGTGTTGGTGAAGAAAAAACTAAAGGAAGTGCCTTTACTTTAAAAGCCTTTCCGCTTCTGGAACAATCCTCATTGAATTTCATTGGTAATGTTGAAGGTTCTGATATTGTAAATGGAAATGCTGATGTTGTTGTCTGTGATGGATTTGTCGGAAATGCAATCTTGAAGTTTGCAGAAGGCGCATCAATAATGTTTTTTAATACCATAAAAGGTGAATTTAAGAAGAGCTATATAGCAAAATTGGGTCTGTTATTATCAAAAAAGGCATATAAGGCATTTTCAGAAAAACTGAATTACGAGGTATATGGCGGAGCGCCAGTTCTTGGAATAAATGGAGCGTGTATAATAGGTCATGGCAAATCAACTGCAAAGGCTATAAATAGCGCAATAAGGATCGCATCTGAATTTGTAGCCTATAATGTAAATGCAACTATTCAGGAAAGCCTTAAAATAATGAATCAAAATCTTGATATTCAGTCATTAAAAACTTGTAAGGAAGAGGACGAAAACGGGTAATTTAATAATGAAGCTTTGGAATTCGGCAATAATAGGAACAGGTTCTTATGCACCTGAGAGAGTTCTTACAAATCATGATTTAGAAAAAATGGTTGATACCAGTGATGAATGGATACAAAGACGAACTGGTATGGTAGAGCGCAGAATAGCCGATAAAGATACTGCAAGTTCCGATCTTGGAATACAAGCATCATTGAGAGCAATAGAAAATGCTGGAATTGAACCAGCAGAAATTGATTTAATAATTGTTCCAACAGTTACGCCAGATATGTTTTTTCCATCAACCGCATGTTTTATTCAGAAAGGGATAAAAGCTACCAAATGTCCTGCTTTTGATATAGCTGTCGGTTGTTCTGGTTTTCCTTATGGACTTGTTATAGCTGACCAGTTTATAAAATGTGGAACATATAAAACTGTTCTTGTTGTAGCGGCAGAGACATTGACAAAAATTACCGATTGGACAGATAGAAGCACTTGTGTTCTTTTTGGTGATGCTTCAGGAGCGGCGATACTCCAGAGAACAGATGAAAAAAAGGGAATTATCTCTTATTTTCTTGCGGCTGATGGTGAGTATTCCGACTTTGAGTTACTTGGTATCCCAGCAGGTGGATCAAGAAATCCAGCTTCTCATGAAACTATTGATAAGGGTATGCACTATATCAAAATGCGAGGGAAAGAGCTTTTCAAGCTTGGCGTAAAGGCAATGGCAGAGGCGGGGGCAAAGGCTCTTGAGAAAGCTAATCTAACCCTTGAAGACATAGACTTGTGTATTCCACACCAAGCAAATAAACGCATGATTGATGCCATTGCAGAACTTATGTGCATTCCTGATAAAAAGATGTTTGTGAATATAGAAAAATATGGGAATACCTCGTCTGTTACAATGGCTGTTGCTTTGGATGAAGCAATAAAAGAGGGAAAGATCGGTCCGGGGAGTTTAGTGCTTATTGTATCATTTGGCAGTGGCTTGACTTGGGCTGGTGTTGTTATAAAGTTATAGAAAAATGAATAAAATTAGTGCGGTATTTGCAGGTCAAGGTTCTCAATATGCTGGTATGGGTCTGAAATTAAGAGAATATCCAGCAGGCAAAAGAGTCTTTCAAGAAGCAAACGATGCTCTAGGAATGGATATTGAATCGCTATGTTGTAATGGAACCAATGAAGATTTGGGTGCTACAGAAGTTACTCAACCTGCCATAGTTACTTGCAGTGTAGCGATGTATAGAATTATTACATCAGGTAGTCTTGATATTCCTGAGCTAAATCAATTTGAGGTTTCTGTTTGTGCAGGATTAAGCGTTGGTGAATATTCCGCACTTGTGGCAAGTGGATCATTGAGTTTTGCTGATGCTCTTCGGCTTGTAAAAGAGCGAGGGCGTTTGATGGCAGAGGCTTCGCAGATCAATCCCGGAACAATGATGGCAATAATAGGCTTGGAAGCAGATAAAGTCCAAGCTATTTGTTGTGAGGCAAGAACTATTGGAATTGTTCAGCCTGCAAATTATAATGCACCAGGGCAGATAGTTATATCCGGCGAAAAAGAAGCGATAAAAAAAGCAGGGGAATTAGCCAAAGAATCAGGGGCTAAGATGTGTGTTTATTTGGATGTAAGTGGTGCTTTTCATTCCCCATTAATGAAATCAGCAGAATCTGGATTGTTTGAAGCTCTAAAAAGCATATCTTTTTTAAGACCTAATATACCTTTTGTTGCCAATGTTACTGGCGATTATATTGATGATCCAGAAATAATCAGGCAAAATCTTGCAATTCAGTTATCTAATCCTATTTACTGGGAAAAATCAATAAAAAAGATAGTTGATGATGAAATAACTACATTTATTGAGTTTGGACCTGGGAAAGTTATTTCTGGGCTAATTCGTAAGATATACCCAAAAGCAAAACTTTTTAATGGTGAAAGCATTTTATAGACATATTTTGGAGAGATGGATATGGAATTAAAGGGAAAAGTTGCTGTTATAACAGGTTCGGCAAGGGGCATAGGAAAATCAATTGCCAAAAAGCTAGGACAAAATGGTGCAACTGTGGTTATAAGCGATCTTGCAATAGCAGATGTATCTGCTACTGTTGATGAGTTGCGTGGTGAAGGTATAGATGCGTTTCCTGTTGAGGTTAATGTTACGAATATGGCATCTGTTGAAGCCATGTTTGATAAGGTGATGGAGCAATTTGGCAAAGTTGATATTCTTGTAAATAACGCTGGAATTACCAGAGATGCTCTTTTGGTAAGGATGGATGAATCAGACTGGGATAGTGTTTTAGCAGTAAATCTTAAAGGGACTTTTAACTGCACAAAATGTGTTGCAAAGATAATGATGAAGCAGAGAAATGGCAAGATCGTGAACATTGCATCCGTTATGGGATTAATCGGCAATGTCGGTCAAGCAAATTATTCTGCATCAAAAGCGGGTGTTATCGGTCTAACAAAATCAGCAGCGAAAGAACTAGGACGACGCAATATAAATGTTAATGCTGTTGCTCCAGGATTTATACAGACCAAGATGACGGAAGTTTTACCTGAAAAAGAGAAAGAAAAGATCCTTGAGCTTATCCCTCTTGGATGTATAGGTTATCCCGAAGATGTGGCTGATGCTGTTGTATTTCTTGTATCTGATTCCGCAAGATACATTACAGGTCAGGTAATACAAATTGATGGCGGGATGGTAATGTAATTAATATTTAACAAAGTAATTAGGAGGAAATTTAGGATATGATTTCAGAAGAACGTGTTAAAGAAATAATAATGGAACAACTTGGTGTAGATGAAGATCAAATAACCCCGGATGCCTCTTTTATAGATGATATGGGTGCCGATTCTTTGGATACTGTTGAATTGGTTATGGCTTTTGAAGAGGCTTTTGATATTGAGATACCAGATGAAGACGCAGAAAAAATCAAAACAGTTAAGGATGTTATGGAATATCTCAATGCGCATCAGGCTTAGTAATTAAGATTCAAGGATTTAAGATTGAAGATATAAAAAATTTGATTAATCTTCAATCTTTAATCTTTAGTCATTAGTTGGAGTAAAAAAATTAATGCGACGTGTAGTTGTTACCGGTATGGGTGCAATCACGCCGATCGGGAATGATAAAGAAGCACTTTGGAAATCTCTATGTTCTGGTAAATGTGGCGTTTCCAATTTAACTTACTTTGATACCGAAGGATTTGACTGCAAGATTTCAGCGCAGGTCAAAGACTTTGATCCAGCACCTTTTTTAACCAAAAAAGATATAAGCAAGCTAAAAACTGCCAAATTCATTCAGTATGCTCTTGCATCTGCTTTGATGGCAAGAGATGATGCAAAACTAGATATTTCAAAGGAAGACCCATATAGTATTGGTGTTTTGGTAGGATCAGGTATAGGTGGTATTGCTGTAATTGAAGAACAGCATAAAAATCTGCTAGAAAAAGGTCCGGGACGTGTAAGCCCATATTTTGTTACCCTTGAAATTGCTAATATGTCTTCAGGACAGATTGCCATATATCTTGGCATTAGGGGGCCAAATTCTTGCATTGTTACGGCATGTGCAACAGGAAATCATTGTATTGGAGAAGCCTTTAGGATAATCCAACGTGGCGATGCGGAAGTAATGATAGCAGGTGGTACTGAGTCTGCCATTACACCTCTTTCATTTGCAGGATTTTGCTCGATGAAGGCTATGTCTGTACGGAATGATGATCCCGAACATGCTAGCAGACCATTTGATAAAGAGAGAGATGGTTTTGTTATGGGAGAAGGTGCTGGAATAGTTATTCTGGAATCTTTGGAACATGCCCTTGAGCGAGGTGCAAGGATCTATGCTGAGGTTATTGGATATGGCATGACTAGCGATGGTTATCAAACAACCGCCCCTTTGCCAGAAGGAGATTCCGCTGCAAAATCAATGTTATTCGCTATCAAAGATGCGAAATTAAAGCCTGAAGATATTAGCTATGTTAATGCACATAGCCCCTCAACCATTCTGGGTGATGCGGCAGAAGTCTCTGCATTAAAATTAGTCTTTGGTGAACACATCAAGTCTCTACCTATCAGTTCTACAAAGTCAATGACGGGTCATCTTCTCGGTGCAGCAGGTGCAGTTGAATTTATAGCATCAACGATGGCTATATATGACGATATAATGCCACCAACTATAAATTATGAGTATCCAGACCCTGAATGTGATATTGACTGCATTCCGAATGTTGCAAGAAAAGCTGTTGTCAATTCTGTTCTTACTAATGCGTTTGGCTTTGGTGGACATAATGCCACTCTTATTGTTAAAAAATATACAAATTAAAGAAAAAATACCACTTATTTATATCTAAGTATAGTGCATGATCAGGAATAAAAAGGAATAATAGGAATTTTGTAATGTCTCATGAAGTCACCGAAACCGATGGTGGACTAAAACCAGATACAGAAAGTGATTATAAAGCTCCTTCTGAATTGTTAGAAGAAATTATCATTGATAATGAACGATTTAGGGAGCTTTATGCTTTAGAATATAAAATCAATTACATTTTTAGAGATATAAAGCTTTTGGATCAATCACTGACTCACAAGTCCGCGATATCGAGCAATGATATATACTCTTTATGTAATGAAAGAATGGAATTTCTAGGCGATGCTGTCCTTGAACTTGTAATCAGTTCTTTGCTATATGAGGAATTTCCTAGCTATACAGAAGGTCAGTTGTCTAAATTGAAGGCAGTTATTGTAAGCCAATCAATACTGACTTCATGCGCCAAAGAGATTGGTTTGGGAGAGTTTATAAGATTTGGTGCAGGTGAAACCTTGACAGGAGGTAAAGAGAAGTCATCAAATTTAGCAAATGCTTTGGAAGCACTGATTGCGGCGATATATCTTGATGGCGGTCTGGAATCAGCAAGAAATTTCGTCCTAAAAATATTTTCTGAAGAGGTTCGCGAACTTGATAAAGACGAGATGAAAAGAGATTACAAATCTGCACTTCAAGAATATTGGCAGGCAAGTTTTCAAAAACCACCTGTCTATAAAGTAATAAATCAGACAGGACCTGATCATGATAAGCGTTTTGAAATAGAGGTTATACTTTCAGGTGAATCCTATGGTAAAGGAATAGGAAGAAATAAAAAAGAAGCAGAACAAAAAGCGGCTGAAAAAGCTCTGGAAACAATATTTAATAGAAGGAGGAAGGAAGACACAGAATAATTATTTGATTGCTGATTAATTTCTCAAATCTCTCAGACAATCAAACAGTTGAGTGTCTATTTGATATGAATTTCGAATTAACAGAAGATCAAAAAACTATTGTTGAAGCAGCAAAAGAAATATGTGATACTGAGCTTGCTCCAAAGGCTGATGAAGTCGATGCGAAAGGAGTTTTTCCAAAAGAGAATATAGAGCTATTAGCTAAATATGACCTAAGCGGGGTTTGTATACCTGAAGAATATGGTGGACTTGGCGCAGATTTTGTAACATGGGCGTTAGTCGGAGAAGAAATTGCAAAGGCTTGTAGCACTACTGGCGCAATATTTGGTGCAAATATTCTTTGTATTTATCCTATATATATGTTTGGCACAGAGGAACAGAAGCAGAAATATCTTGTTCCACTTGCAAAGGGAGAGAAGATAGGGGCGTTTGCTCTTACAGAACCAAGTGCAGGATCGGATGCGGCAAGCGGTATTGCAACAGCAGTAAAAGACGGTAATGAATATGTTCTAAACGGTTCGAAGATGTTTATTACCAATGCTGATGAAGCAGAAATATATGTTGTAACCTTCAAGACAAATCTTGATCGTGGCGCCAGAGGAATGACATCAATTATTGTTGAAAAGGGAACACCGGGATTTACATTTGGCAAGCAAGAAGAAAAGATGTGTTTTCACGCATTGCCAAACTGTGCATTATCCTTTCAGGATTGTCGAGTCCCTGCTGAAAACCTACTAGGACAAGAAAATAGAGGCTTTCGTATTGCAATGGAGACTCTGGATATAGGAAGAATCGGTATGGCTGTTGGGGCTATCGGTCTTGCAAAGGCGGCTCTTGAAAAAGC
>Ga0101944_10003444_pt1 | contig 22053 bp, 19 predicted proteins | sample DewCreD2012metaG_FD_75245 | JGI IMG/M metagenome (GOLD analysis project Ga0101944, IMG submission 75245) | Hot spring sediment bacterial and archeal communities from British Columbia, Canada, to study Microbial Dark Matter (Phase II) - Dewar... ... | reverse complement strand
GATGCCGCCCTGGAAGGTGAGCAGTGATGCGGTGAAAATGATCTTGCCGGAGCCGCGGGCAACCATATCACGACCGATCTCACGGCTCAGGACAAACTGCGAGTTGAGATTCACTTCGATGACCTTGTCCCAGTATTCGTCCGAATGCTCGGTGGCCGGCGCACGCAGGATCGTCCCTGCATTGTTGACGAGGATGTTTATACATAGGCCGGCGCAACGTCTTTCGAGCTCCCGGCCAAGGGCGTCCGTATCGGTGAGATCGACCGCCACAGGCACCGCCTTTCGGCCTCGTTTTCCGATTTCCTTGCATACTTCCGCAAGCGTGGCCGAATTCTTATCCAGCAAAACGAGGTCCGCTCCCCTGGAGGCGAACACCTCGGCGCAAGCACGGCCGATTCCCTGGCCGGCCCCTGTGATCAGCGCGGTGCGGCCCTCTAAGTTCATCACCTTCCTCTTTGGAATCCTACAGCGAAAATCCTCTCCAACTTGCGCAGAAGTTGGTGGTCGGAGGATAGAGTTCGGAGGCAGAAACGGATGTTGCCTCAAACCCTGGCCGCCTGTGGCGCCGCCGAAGGCGGGCAAATTTGAAGTGAAGCGCTCCTCCAGCCTCAAACAGCAGGCCGGACTTTCCTTGGGGCCGATGGCCTGCTCTAGGACAGGGCCTTGAGGATGTCCTTCAAGTCCGTCTTCACTTCCTCGATCAGACCGGCGTCTGCGACCGCTGCTTTTTCTTTTTTTTGCTTCAGCCTCTGCCGGGCGCCTTCGATGGTCAGCTTCTCTTCATAGAGGAGTCTCTTGATTTCAAGGATGAGCTCCAGATCCTTCTTCTGATAAGTTCGCTGGTTGGTGTCCGCCCGGACAGGGCGGATTTGAGGAAACTCGCTTTCCCAGTATCTCAGCACATAGGGTTCGACGCCGATAATCCTGCTGACCTCTCCTATCCTGAAAAACTTCTTTTCCTCGGGGATTTGCATCCTCTCCCTACACCTCCCTCAGCCTGGCGCCTGTTTCTTTTTGGATCCTCTCCACAATGCGTTCATGAAGCTTGTTGATGTCTTTGCCGTCCAGGGTGGTTTCCTTGGATCGATAGCAGATCCTGTAGGCCAGGGCTTTTTCCGAAGGGTCGATCTTGCCTCCTTCGAAAAGATCAAAGAGCGTCGCGGACTCCACAAGGCCTCTCCCCTCCAGGAGGATGATCTTTTGAATCGCGGCACTCTCCACGCTTCGCTTCGCGACAATGGAGAGATCCCGGTACACGGCAGGAAATTTCGCAAGAGGTTCGAAGGCTCTATCCCAGGTTGCCTTTTCGGTGAGAAGAGCGCCGTCGATTTCGAAAACAAAGACGCTCGGTGCATCTACGTCAAAGCGCTTGAGCACCTCAGGGGAGAGCTGTCCCACGCTCCCGAGAGTCTGATCCGCAATCCGGATCAACGAGGCGGCCTCCTTCAGATACCACGGGGGAGTCTCACCCCTTTCAAAGACGAGGTCCTTCACTCCCAGGGACCTCAAGAGCACCTGAGCAGCGCCTTTCGCATCATAGAAATCCGAGTTTCTTTCCTCGCGGTACCATTCCTTCGGGTTGGCGAGGCCCATGGCCAGAGCGGTGAGCATCAGTCTTTCCTGCGGCAAATCTTCCGTGTTTTGACGAAAGAATACCCTCCCCCACTCAAAAAGCTTGAGATCCTTTTCTCCGTAAGAGAGATTGGTCTTCACCGCCGCGAGAAGCCCGGGGACCAGAGACGTCCTCATGACCGACTGATCCACGGTGAGAGGATTCAGCAGGGTCACGAAGGATCGCAAGGGACTGCTTTTCTCAGCCCCAAGGCAGTCGGCCGACTCCGGGGCGATGAAGCTGAAAGAGATCACTTCGCTGAACCCAAGACCCACCATGATTTCCCGGACCCGATCCCCTACCGCCAGTTCCGGAGACTCTTTCTCATCCGAGGCGCGGATGGGAGGAATGGTGACAGGAATGCGGTCGTAGCCCTCCAGCCGAGCCACCTCTTCCATGAGGTCCCAGTCCCGGGTGATGTCGATGCGAAAAGAGGGCGCCTTGACCCGGAGCAGATTCTCTCCCTCAGGGTGGACCTCCATCTCAAGGGCTGCGAGGTAACTCCCCACCGTGTCACGGGAAAGCGCCGTGCCCAGGAAGCGGTTGGTCTTGTCCACTTTCAGATCGATCTCCTGCAGTCTGCGAGGCGCCGGGTAATTGTCGATGATCCCCTGGATCACCTCCCCGCCTGCGAGTTCTGAAATGAGCATCATGGCCCGGCGCAGGGCCGGCACTGCGGCCTCGATGTCTACGCCCCTCTCGAAACGGTAGGAGGCCTCGGTGGACAGACCCAGCCGTTTCGAACTCCTTCGGACGGTGATGGGGTCAAAATTGGCGCTTTCGATCAGGACGTTTTTCGATCCGGAGAAAATTTCGGAATTGAGCCCGCCCATGACTCCTGCCAGGGCCACCGGCCTTTGACCGTCACAGATCATCAGGTTGTCCCTGTTCAGGGTGTGGGTCTTGCCGTCCAGGGTCGTGAAAACCTCTCCCTCCCCGGCTCTCCTCACCACGATGCGGTTCTCCTTGAGCCGGTCATAGTCAAAGGCATGTAACGGCTGTCCCATTTCCAGGAGCACATAGTTGGTCACGTCTACCACGTTGCTGATTCCCCTGATCCCCGAAACATGAAGCCGGTATCTCATCCAGAAAGGGGAAGGCTTGAGTTCAAACCCGCAGACCATGCCGGCCGCATACCTGGGGCATCCTTCAGGGTCCTCGAGGGTCACGCTGGTCAGCGTTTCGATTCGCCGGGCACTTTCCTTGAAATGGATCTCGGGTTTGCGGAGTTTTTCCCTGGTGAGGGCTGCAATCTCCCGCGCAATGCCGATCACGCATGCGCAGTCAGGGCGGTTGGGGGTCAAGCCGATTTCCAGGGCCCAGTCCTCCAGCGATAGAGCCTGGGCCACGGAAGCGCCTGGAGAAAGGGAGTCGGGAAGGACCATGACACCGGTGTGATCCTCGGTCAATCCCATTTCATCTTCAGCAAGGAGCATGCCCACAGAGGCCTCGCCGCGGATGCGGCTTTCCTTAACCTCCATCCCTCCGGGCAACGTTGTCCCGGGCAGAGCCATAGGGGCCATCATGCCCACCCGCACGTTCGGGGCTCCGCACACGACCTGAACCGATCCTCTGCCTGCATCCACGTCGCAAAGCCGAAGGGTATCGGCCCGGGGATGGGGCTTCACGGAGAGGACTCTGGCGGCGACAACCGCCTCGATAGACCGGCCCAGGGGTTCCTTGGCCTCCACTTCCAGACCGGACATGGTGAGGAGTTCCGCCAAGTCATCCACAGACAGGGAGACCGTCACATACTCTTTGAGCCAATTAAGACTTACACGCATGAGTTCACGCGCTCCGCGCTAGGAATACTGAAATGTTGGAATGATGGAAGATTGGGTCAACCGCCTCCCCTCTTCACATGATTCCATTCTTCCAGTATCCATCATTCCGGTTTCAAAACTGTCTCAGAAACCGAATGTCGTTCCTATAGAAAAGTTGGATGTCGTCGATCCCGTATTTCAACATGGCCACCCTCTCGACTCCCATGCCAAAGGCGAAACCTGAATAGACCTCCGGGTCATATCCCACAAAGGCGTAGATGGCTGGATCATTCATGCCTGATCCCAGAATTTCAAGCCAGCCTGTGTTCTTACAGGTACGGCACCCCTTGCCCCGGCAGATGACACACCGGATATCCACCTCTGCGCTGGGTTCGGTAAATGGGAAAAAACTGGGGCGAAATCTCAGGGCGGTGTCCCTGCCGAACATTTGATGGACAAAACTGGTGAGGGTCCCTTTTAAGTCGCCAAACGTAACCCCTTTGTCCACCAGCAGGCCTTCTACCTGGTGAAACATGGGCGTATGGGTTACATCGGAATCCCTTCTGTAAACCTTGCCTGGTGAAATGATCCTGACCGGGGGCGACTGGCTCTCCATCACGCGGACTTCCATGGGGGACGTGTGGGTCCTCAAGAGCACCTTCTCGGACACGTAAAAGGTGTCCTGCATGTCCCTGGCCGGATGATCGGGCGGGATGTTGAGCGCTTCAAAGTTGTAGTAATCCAGTTCCACTTCCGGACCTTCCACGACCTTGAAGCCCATCCTCCTGAAAATGTTACAGATCTCCAGGGAGACCTGAGTGATGGGGTGGAGATGGCCCCTCAAAGGCTCCCGTCCGGGCAACGTCACATCCAGCAGGGCAAGGCTTTCTTCCTTCTGTGCAAGGATTTTCTCCCGAACCTCTTCAAAGCGTTTGGTCAGCTCGCTTTTGAGGCGGTTTACCGCCTGGCCGGCTTCAGGCCTCTCCTCAGGAGAGAGGCGTCCCAGGCTTTTCATCAGGGACGTGAGCAGCCCCTTTTTCCCGAGGTAGGCGATCCGAAACTTCTCAAGATCCGAAAGGCTCTTCACCTTTGCGAGCTCCTGGATCGCCATTTTTTCAGTTTGGAGAACTTGGTCCTTCATGAGAGCAAGACGCTGGGTTTGCCTTTTGATCTCCAGGGAGCGAGCAGCCTTATCTCTTCCCTGGAAAAGCCTTTCTCCCCATCATGGGGTCACTTCACCAGGTTGGCTACGCGGGCAAAGCCTGTCGGGTCATGGACTGCCATGTCGGCAAGGACCTTTCTGTCCAGGGCGATTCCTGCCTTTTGCAGACCGCCCATAAATGCACTGTATGACAGCCCATGCTCGCGGGCAGCCGCATTGATGCGCACGATCCACAGCTTTCGAAAGTCTCTTTTTCTTGCCTTTCGATCCCTGTACGCAAAGGCTTTGGCACGGTTCAAAGTGATGAAGGCCGTCTTAAACAGCTTGCTGTGCCCGCCGCGGAACCCCTTTGCAGCCTTCAACACTTTGTTTCGCCGGTGTCTGGCGTGAACTCCTCTTTTTACCCTAGGCATGATTCAACCTCACTTTCATGGAAATCATCTCTGGTCCCATCAGGGTTCCCCTCACTACGAATCTCTTACGTCTTTCTTGGAGATTTGGAAAAGAGGATCCTGAAATTTCAGTCGTCAAATGGCGAAGACGTGGTAGGCCAAGAGGTTAAAGGTATGGGATCAGTCTTTTGATGCTCTTTGTGTTTGCAGAATCGACAATCCCTGATTTTCTAATGCTCCTCTTTCTCTTGGTCGTTTTCTTGGTCAGGATATGATTGCCAAAGGCCTTGCTCCTCACGATCTTTCCTGACCCTGTCTTCTTAAAGCGTTTTGCAGCACCACGCTTTGTCTTCAGTTTCGGCATATGTTACCTCCCTATCACAAGCATGTATAAAGTCTCAACTCCGGTTCCTTAAGAGAACCAAAGTTGATGCGTTCGTAAAAAGTCCCATTTTCATGTCATTTCGAGCGAAGCGAGAAATCTTGAAGTGGTCTTCCGCTGAAAAGAGAAGATTTCTCCCTGCGGTCGAAATGACAGATTAACTCCGCGGGACTTTATGCGAGGCCATCAAAGTTGAAAAGTCGTAATTTTGACGGCTTCCCTCTCACCCCCTGTCCATTCGCCGGTCCCTCGAACCCCGGGGTTACTTCGGGATTAAGACCATGCTCACACGCCAGCCTTCCTTGGTCGGTGGCTGCTCCACAGTACCCTGCTCTGCAGCGTCTTGGGCGATCCGACCCAGAAGCGCGATGCCGGCGTCCATGTAGGCCATCTCCCGGCCCTTGAAGAGCACGGTCACCTTGACCTTGTCCTTCTTCTCAAGGAATTTCTTGATATTCCGGATCTTGAAGCCCAGATCGTGTTCATCGGTGTGAGGCCTTACCCGGACCTCTTTCAACTGGAGCGTCTTGCTCTTCTTCTTCCCCTCCTGAAGCTTCTTGCTGGTCTGGTACTTGAACTTCCCATAGTCCATGATCTTGCAGACAGGGGGGTCTGAATTGGGAGCCACCTCAACAAGATCCAATCCTTCCTGAATCGCCTTCTGCAAAGCTTCCTGGGTCGGCATAATGCCCAGTTGCTGTCCATCGGCACCGATCAGGCGAACGGCCTTTGCATGGATCCTCTCATTGACATTGACCTCATCCGGTTTCTTAACTATAGCCCTACCTCCTTTGTTTGATATCCTCGTTGATCCGTTCAATGAGCTCCTTCGGTGTCATGAAGGGCAAATTCTCCCCGCTCCGCAACCTCGGAGTGACTCCCTCCTGTTCCGATTCCCGGTCGCCGACAATCAGCATGTACGGGATTTTCTGGAGCTGTGCCTCTCTGATCTTGAAACTCAGCTTCTCATTTCGGAAATCCGGTTCCGCCCTGATTCCCGCTTCTTTGAGCAGGGCCACGACTTTTTCTCCGTGGGCGATGTTCCTGTCCGTCACGGTGAGGACCGATGCCTGGACAGGGGCCAGCCACACAGGAAAGGCACCGGCATAGTGTTCGATCAGGACCCCGATGAACCTCTCCAGGGCTCCCAGGATCACCCTGTGAATCATGGCCGGCCGCCGTCTCTGACCGTCTCTGTCCACGAAAAAGAGATTGAACCTCTCAGGCAGAGTGAAATCGCACTGAATGGTGGCGCACTGCCACTTCCTGTCCAACGCATCTCTCAGCTTCACATCGATCTTAGGGCCATAGAAAGCACCGTCCCCCTCATTGATCTGGTAGGGCATCCCCGTGTCTTCCATGGCGTTGATCAATGCGCGGGTCGCCCGTTCCCAGTCTTCGTCGGAACCGATGGATTTTTGAGGTCTGGTGCTGATTTCCAGATCATAGTTGAATTTGAAGATGGCCATCATGTCCCGGACGAAATCCAGAACCCCCTTGATTTCACCGTCCAGTTGCTCCGGTGTGCACAGAATGTGGGCGTCATCCTGAGTGAATTCCCTCACCCTCAGGAGCCCGTGAAGCACTCCGGATCTTTCATGGCGGTGAACCAGCCCCAGCTCAAAATACCTCTTGGGTAAATCTCTGTAGCTCCGAATCGTGGAGTTATAGATCAGCATGTGAGAGAGGCAGTTCATCGGCTTGATGCCGTAGGATTGTTGGTCGATTTCCGTGAAGTACATGTTTTCACGGTAATTGTCAAAGTGACCGGATTTTTTCCACAATTCCGTTTTCAGAATCTCCGGTCCCTTGACCAGCTCATAGCCCCTCTTAAAGTGCTCCTTGATCTCGAACTCCTCAAGGATGTGGCGGAGCATCCCGCCTTTGGGATGCCACACGATCATTCCTGCGCCGATCTCTTCATGAGTGCTGAACAACCCAAGCTGGCTTCCCAGGCGCACATGATCCCTTTTCTTGGCCTCCTCCAGTTTGGAGAGGTACTCTTTAAGCGCTTTCTTGTCCGCAAAAGCCACTCCATAAATACGGCTCAGCATCGGCCTTTTTTCATCCCCACGCCAGTAAGCGCCCGCCACTTTCGTGAGATGAAAGGCTTTAATTCGGCCTGTGGAAGGAAGATGAGGGCCCCGGCAAAGATCGGTGAAAGTCCCGTTTGTGTAAAGCGACACCCTTTCAACGCCCAGGTCCCGGATGAGCTCAACCTTGTATTCCTCCCCCTGTCGGCTGAAGAAATCAAGGGCCTCCTGAGCGCTCATCTCCTTCCGCTCAAAGGGATAATCGGCCTCGATGATGTCGGACATTCTTTTCTGGATGGCGGCAAGATCTTCGTCTCTAAAAGGCCTTTCGTAGTCGAAATCATAGTAGAAGCCGTTTTCAATCGCAGGCCCTATGGTCACCTTGACTCCTGGAAAAAGCTCTTTTACGGCCATGGCCATCACATGGGAAGTGCTGTGCCGCAGGATGTCCAGCCCCTCGGGCGACTCCAAATGAACAGGCTCCAGCTCTGCGTTTTCTTCCAGAGGAGCGCAGAGATCCCTGGGCTCCCCGTTGCTTTTGACTGCCACAACTCTGTCCAGGCCTTTGACCTCCAGAAGCCTGAGCGCATCAAGAACTGTGAGGCCCTCTGCTTCAATTTCCTTGGCCTGATGTCCCTTTAAGTTGACCTTGTACTTTTTCATGCCCTGAACAATCAAAGAAAATAAGGCATCCAAAGTAACACGTTACCCAGATGCCTCATCCCATATTTGTCTAGATTTTGGAAAGACAAATGATCCTTAGTGATTTTGAGACACCCACAACAAAAAACGTTCCCATGGCCAATGATTTCTATAATGATCCCTCAATGCAGCCTTCTGGGATCTACAACTTTGATGCACTCGTAAAGAGTCGAAAAAGCCTCTTTTCCGCCATTCCGGCGAAAGCCGGAATCCAGTGTTTGTTGAGACTTAGGAAATCCCTGGACCCCGTTTTTCAACGGGGTGACGACTTTTTACGAGAGTGTCAACCTTGACGGCTTCGTAAATGGTCATGACCGACTTATCGACCGCCCCCACGCATGAATGCGCCAGAGGCGCACAAGAATGTATGGGATGGCTTTATGCCCTCCCGCAAATGGGCGGGAGTAAATCCCGCGCAGGCAGTCGTCCAGAAGGGCTTGAAAATACTGGATTCCCGCATCCGCAGGAATGACATGAAACAGCGTTTTCGGACTTCTTACAAAGCTATCAACTTTCAATCGTTTGAATTTTATTATGTATTTTGAAAATGATGTCAACAAAATTCTATCTGCCGGGTCCATCTATCTATCGGCCCTGTGGTCCTCGCAAGAGGTCACTCATGCATGCAACTCCTGGAGCAGGCATTTATTCCTCTTTGCCTGGACGTCAAGCTCCCATCTGATACCCTGTCGGCATCGTATCGAGAAGCCCCTGCCTCAGGATTTTGTCCAGGCATGGCTGATGCCGAAAAAATTTTTGTTTTTTTTGTTGAATTGACTTTCTTAAGTGGTTATAAATTGTTTTTACAAATTGGAGCCCTTCATGTTTCATTACTGCGCCTCGACAGATGGAAACGAGGTCTTGTGAAGTTAAGCGGGAAAGTTTCTTATCGTTTGGAAAACAGGTTTTGGATTGAGTCTTAACACGTTCATTCAAACAAGGAGGAGTTGAGTCATGAAGAAATTGCTTTGTCTGTTTGTTTTGGTCTCGTTCCTGGCCGGCTGCGCGGGAGCGGCGGAGTCCGAGTTCTGGAAACATGATACCATGTACAAGAACTACGATCACCTGAAGTACAGCTGGAGTGGCTACCAGGACTGCGGGCCCGAGTACACCAAAGCCTCCAAAGCCCAGGGCTGGTGGGGTGCAACCACGAATGAGTGTAAGAAGTGATGTGCGGCGGGATCACGGAATCCTGATGAACTAACCCTTCAGAAACATCTCAAGGCCTTGAAACGAAAAGAGGCTGGTTCAAGCCAGCCTCTTTTTTTTTCCTGGTAGGCACGAAGAGATTTGAACTCTTGACCCCTACCGTGTCAGGGTAGTGCTCTCCCCCTGAGCTACGTGCCTGTTGTCGGGGAATTGACCTGTTACCAGCTTTGAAAAAACCTGTCAAGCCTTATTTGACGGCTTCGTTCTTGTCTCCCCTTCCCCCGCGTCCGGCGCTGTTTCCCTCCCCCATGAGCTTCAACCCGTATTGCATGTAATGAAGCCCTGAAGTGATCGTGAGCACTGCCGTGAGATAGTAAAGCGCCTGGTAGACCAAGGAGGGGAGGAGGATGCAGCCTTTCAGGAGAACCAAGGAAAGCGTGATGAACTGAAAGCAGGTGTTGATCTTGCTCACCGTAGAGGGGCGTATCTTGATTTCCAAGCGATTCAGGTGGATGACCGCGACGCCCAGAAGAATCATCACATCCCTGGCAATCGCCGTCACCGTGAACCACGAGGGCAAATAGCCTCTCACACCGAGCAGGACAAAGGCCGTGACCAGCAGGGTCTTGTCCGCCAGAGGATCCAAGTAGGCTCCCAGCCTGCTTTTCTGATTGAACACCCTGGCCACCATCCCGTCGATCCCGTCACTGATCATGCAGACGAGAAACACGACCAAGGCGGCACTCAGCCGGTCGTTGATCAAATAAATGACAAACACAGGCACCAGGATAATTCGAAAGGCGGTAATCAGATTCGGGATCGTCATGTCAAGGCCACCTGTGAATCAGGGAACTCTTCGGCTATTTGGGATGGCTGAGATCATGGCCGGCCCGGGGTTGACGTCGGCTTCGGACTCATGAGTCGTCGAAGCGATTCCAATTCCTCCTTGGCCTCGGGGACCAGGGTTCGATCCAATTCAATGACCCTTTGAAAAGCCTTTTCCGCCTCGACGAAACGCTGCGCCTGCTTGTAGGCCACACCGAGCTGGAAATAGGCCTCGGGGAGATCCTCTATAATGGCACGAGCGGCAAAGAAACTTCTCTCTACACGCTGAATCCAGTCAGGCCCTTTCTGCATCGTGTAAAGCCCCATGAACCCCACTTCAACAAGAGCTTTGTCCTCGTCTTGTACCGCCGCTTCCTTGGCTTGAGCCATGGCGGCAAAGGCTGCGGGGAAATCCCCTCTGCCTCCTGCGACCCACCCGATACCCCTATGAGCGCCTGAACATTTTGGATCCAGCCTGAGCGCCTGTTCGAACTCTCTCTGGGCATCCTCAGGCCGCCCCATTTTCAGCAAGACAAAGCCGTTGAACACGCAGTGCTCCGGCGTGCCCAGCGTGCTTTCCGGGTACAAGCCGGGACGAGGTGCGCAGGCTCCTAGGAAAAGCCAGACGCCGCACGCCAAGACGAGCACCTCATTCAAGATTTTTCCCCCTCTGGGGGAGCTCCCCGTTTTCACAGCACTCCTCGATCCTTTCATTCCATCACAAAGAGCACCCTGCCGCGTTGAAGGAAAGTGATGTTGCTCCCTGCCCCTTTGATTCTTCCTGCATCCGCGTTGCTGATCACGATATCCGATGTCCTGGCTTTTACGGTCCTGAGGCCTTTCACGATCAGAGGGTTGGGGCCCACTCGCGGATGCTCGCGCGCCCTGGCCATGCCCTTGGCGTAAGCCGCCATCCCCTCTTCGAGGGCATAGGGACGGCTGACATAGGCCGTTCCGTAAACGACCTGGCCGTCTTCATCGACCACCACCGGCACCATCGCGGGACTCATAGGAATGCCGCGGCAGTCAACGACAAGGCCTGTGTATTTCTCTTCTTTTTTTTCGGCTTGCTCCACCGATTGGATGGGCACAATGGTTTTCGGGAGGACAAGATCGGCAAACGATCCTTTCATCTTCATGGCGGTCGTCACTCGAACCGCTCCGTCAGGCAAAAGGGATTTCTCCGCTGTAAAAGCATCTCTCAGAACCGCCGCCGCCAGTTCCTCCGCAGCGCCCTTTGACGCGAGAGCCTCTTTCACGGTGCTCTTGGAATCGACTCGAAGCGACTGGAGGAGCCCCATGAGGTGGTTTCGCGCCGCGCTCTTCGCCTCAGTTTCCGCAAGCGCCCTTCGCTGGGCCGGAGTAGTTGCATGGGTTGGGGGCGTTCCGGTGGCAGAAGCCTCAACAATTCCGTTGGTCCAGTCCACCCTTCCCGAATCAAAGGATTGGATATAATTCTCTCCCTGAGCCCATGGCTCCAACCCCGGGTAAAACAAGCAAACCATAGAGAGAAAGAGCATCATCCTTCGCAAAAGGACGGTCCCGGTCTTCTCATGAGTCTTGAATAAACGACGCAATCCTTTCAACAAGATCCCCTTTCCGTTGAGGGTCTATCCAGGTCATGGAGGGATCGGCTCTGAACCATGTCAGCTGCCTTTTGGCATAACGCCTCGTGTCTTGCTGGAGCTGGCTCACCATGCCCTGACGGTCGTAGTGGCCTTCAAGGTAACGGATCACATGCCTGTATCCCAGCGACTGCATCGGTTTCAGTCCGGGAGAGTATCCCAAGGCCAAGAGCTTCCGCGTCTCTTCGATCAGGCCTTTTTCGACCATGAGGAGACTTCTCCGGTCGATTCGATGATAAAGCGCCTCCCGGTCGATTTGCAAACAAATTTTGAGGGCCTCGAAGGGGGATTCCCGGAACCCGTGGTCCTGGACCAGCGCGGAAAGAGGCTTTTTCGTGAGTTCCATGATCTCCAAGGCGCGAAGAATTCTCACCTTGTCGTGGGCGTGGATCCGCCTCGCCGACTCAGGGTCCTGTTCTTCCAGCCGTCGATACAGGGCATCCAGTCCCTGCTTTTCCACTTGATCACGAAGCGTTTTCCGCAGGCCGGGAGTTGAAGGAGGACAGTGAAGCAGCCCTCCCAGGAGGGTCTTGATGTACAGCCCCGTGCCGCCCACGACCAAACACACCTTCCCTCGCGAGAGGATGTCCCGGATCACGGGAAGCGCATGGGATCGGTAAATCGCCGCGTTGAATGCCTGGTCAGGGTCCACCACGTCCAGAAGGTGATGAGGGACAGCCTCCCGGTCGGAGGTCGAAGGCTTCGCCGTGCCTACATCCATACCCCGATAGACCTGCATGGAGTCCGCATTGACAATTTCGCCCTGAAAAAGGAGCGCGAGTTCCACGGCAAGCCTGCTCTTTCCTGAAGCCGTCGGCCCGGTGATGACCACCACTTTTTCTTTTCTTGCAGCCATAGTTGTTCTGCGCTCTCTGCGGTGAAAACCCCATGACAGCATGCTGAAAAAGGCCCTCCCCACAGGTTGCTCAAAAACGCCCAGGTACAAGGCGCCCCTTTTAGTAACGAGTGACAAGTAACAAGTGACGAGACCCAAGCATCTGCTTGTCACTCGTTACTCGTCACTTGTCACTCGCCTGATCCATGGGCGTTTTTCAGCAACCTGCTAAACGATCCTTCGGAACATCTTCTCTATCTCATAAAAGCTCAGTCTCTTGAACACGGGCCTCCCATGGGGGCAGTTCGTGGGCACCTCCACTTCCCCAAGGTTTTCCACAAGCGAAACCATCTCCTCATGGGACAGCCGCTGGCCCGCGCGAATGGCTCCATGACAGGCCATGAGGGAAAGCAGCCGGTCGACCAACTGATCTCCTTTCACGGTTCCCTGCTCCTCCAGCAGCGGAATCGCTTCCCGCAGAAAGAACTTCCAGTCCACGTTCACCAGGATGTTCGGAACAGATCGGACCACGAATGTTTCCCCTCCGAAGTGCTCAAGGCTCACACCCACCTTGGACAGTTCCTCCATCTTTTTCTGGATCGTTCTGGTTTCCGAGGGAGAAAACTCCACCCTGGGGGGAAGAAGAAAGGGCTGACACTCCAGATTTGAGTTTTCATACGATTTCTTCAGCCGCTCATAGACCCTTCGCTCATGCGCCGCGTGCTGATCCACAAGGAGGAGACCTTCTTTGGTCTCGCAGAGGATGTAGGTCTCCTTGAGTTGACCGAGCACCACGGGGCTTTCTTTGATCATCAGCGGAACCTGGAACTCTCGCGGCCTGGGGATCGTCGCTTCCCCAGGGTACGATGCATAATCGGCCATGGGCTCTGCAATTCGCCCATTTCTTTCTCCCACGCTATCGGCGGAAGGAAGCGGAACATGGAAAAGAGCAGCCGTCTTTTGCCTCAGGGAGTCGTCCACCGCCGTCTTCACCGCCTCGTGGACCAGGCGATTCTCGTGGAAACGCACTTCCTGCTTGGCGGGATGGACATTCACATCCACCAGGGACGGCTCGATTTCTATGAAGATGACCGCATAAGGATAACGGCCCTTCATGAGGCGCGAGCCGTATCCTTCGATCACGGCATGGGTGAGAAGCCGCTCCCGCACGCTTCTTCTGTTCACATAAATGAACAAGTGATCTCCCCTCGCCCTGTCCTTTTCGGGCGGCGAGAGATACCCTCGAAGGCGAAGCCCTTGAATCTCTCGTTCCATGGGGATCATCGAATCCGCCACTTCATGCCCAAAGAGGGCTGAGAGTCGGCTTTGATCGCTCTCCACGGAGGGAAGGCTCAGCAGGGTCTTTTCCCCCTCATCCAGTCTGAACGACAGGGCTGTAAACGGAAGTGCGATTCGCGACAGGGTGTCGACAATGTGATCCGTTTCCGTAGCTGCACTCCTCAGGAACTTCTTTCGGGCCGGGGTGTTGAAAAAAAGGTCCCTCACCTCGACCGTGGTGCCGACAGGCGCGCCCGTTTCTTCAAGTTCCTTTATTTTTCCTCCCTGAAGAGTCAGCCGGAACCCGCCCAGCTGATCCAGTGTCCTGGAGGTGATTACCATTCTTGAGACCGCGGCGATGCTGGGGACGGCTTCTCCCCTGAACCCGAGCGTGCGCACGCTGAAAAGATCGAGGAGTTCGCTGATTTTGCTCGTCGCGTGCCGCTCTGCGCACAAGAGCAGGTCGTCCCGGTCCATGCCGGTTCCATTGTCCGAAACGCGGATCAGGGTCTTGCCGCCGTTTTCGATATTGATCACGATCCGGGTGGCCCCCGCATCCACGCTGTTGTCGATCAGCTCCCGCACCACAGAAGCAGGCCGCTCCACCACCTCCCCTGCCGCAATCTGGGACGCCACTTTTTCAGAAAGAATCCGGATCAAGCCCATGGTGTTCTCACCTTCCGCTCTCCTTTCGACCAATCAGCCCCGTTTTGTTTGTCCAGGGAGAATCGCATTATAACAGATATGACCCCTTCTTCAATCGCCAAAGCTCCCCGATGGAAAGTCGCCCTCCACAACGCGCAGCTTAACAAATCCGCGAACATCTGCTATGTTTATGTTCGGTGGTCTTTAGTAGCAGCGTAGAGCGCAGAGCGCAGAGTAAACGATCATGACCTGGAACCAGGCACCCCCAGGTATAAAAACGTAGGGGCGGGCTTTACGCCCGCCCGCGGGAGGAGATAAACGCCTTCCCTACGAACGCATTTTCACGGTACCCATATTTTTCTCGGTCTTTAAGCTCTTAATTCTCAGCGCGTTGCTCTATGCTCTCTGCTCTTGGCTCTTTGCTATCAGCTTTAGGTCGTCGGCGGTCGTTCTTAGTCTTTGCGGCGGTCTGCGGTCGGTCGTCGGCGGTCGTCATGGGCAGGTTCCTCATGGAAAAAAAAGACTGGCAAAATCGAGGCGAAGGCCATCGGCAGAGGCTTCGGGACAAGTTCGCTGAGGGAGGTCTTGAGCGCTTCTCCGATGAGGAGGTTATTGAATTCCTTCTCACTCTCGGCACTCCCCGAAAGGACGTGAAACTCCAGGCGCGGGAGGCTCTCAAAAAGTTCGGAAGCCTTTCGGGAGTTCTGTCGGCCCCGATTTCAAAGCTGACCGAAATCAGCGGCATCGGCCCCAAGAATGCTCTTTACCTGAACCTTGTCCACCACGTCGCCGGGAGGTACTTGCGAGACAGCGCAAGAAACAAGAACTTCTTCGGCTCCTCCAAGGCGGTTTTCGAATATCTTTTTCACTCCCTGCGCGATCTTAAGAGGGAAGTCTTCAAGGTGCTTTACCTCAACCGGAAGAATGAACTGGTAGCAGACGAGGATGTCTTCCTGGGGAGTCTGACAGGAAGCGCCGTTTACCCGAGAGAGATCATGGCACAGGCTCTTGAATACAAAGCCGCAGCTCTCGTGTTTGTCCACAACCACCCTTCAGGGGACCCTTCACCCTCTGCGGAAGACCGCAAATTGACCAGGGATCTTGTTTGGGCCAGCCAGCTCTTGATGATCCAGGTGCTCGACCACGTGATCATCGGCCACAACACCTATTACAGCTTTGCCGACGACGGGCTGATCCAGAGCTTCACCAGGGAGTTTCACCAGACTTTCCAGGGGTCCCTTATCCCTTGACACCCTTTCGGAAAAAAATGAGAATAACCAGCGGTCGCCGATTCTTCGTCGGCTGTCGTTCTTGGTTTTTGCGGCTGTCTGCGGTCGGTCGTCGGTGGTCATTCTTGGTTTGTCTTTGCCGGCTGTCTGTCGTCGGTCGTCGGCGGTCATTCTTGCGAGAGTGGCGGAATTGGCAGACGCGCTGGACTTAGGATCCAGTGGGGAAACCCTTGAGAGTTCGAGCCTCTCCTCTCGCACCACTAATAAAACCAATCAGTTATAGAGCATTTTCCTCCCCTACCCTCTTGACAAAATCTCCAGATTATGCCTAAAATATGCAAAAGGCGGAAAAATGGAGATTCATCTTTACAGACAGAAGAACTCGAAGTTCTGGTGGATGAGATACACCGAAAACGGCCAACTGGTGCGGAAGTCCACCAAATGCGCAAAGAAAAAAGAAGCCAAGGATGTGGCGGATCTCGAAAGGGAGCAGTGGAAACGCCGGATCGGCATCGGCGTTCGAGAGCCCATCACCTTGAAGGATCTCATCCAGGAGGTCGAAAAGGATTACGGCCTCAATGACAAGAAGAGCGCGGACAGGATCGAGTTCAGCAAGAAACACCTCGTAGAGGTACTCGGCGAGAACACTCCCATCGAGAAAATCACTGAGCACACCATCGACGAATACAAGCAGACCCGCAAACAGGGAAAATGCGCAAACGGAACCCTCAATAGGGAACTGGCCCTACTCCGCAGGGGGTTCAATCTTCTCCGCATGCAGAAGCGAATCTCTCAAGGCCCCAGGATTTCCCTCCTCACAGAGAACAATGTCCGCCAGGGTTTCATAGAGGTCTGGCAGTACAAAGAAATCCTCAAGCACCTGACTGAACACCTCCAGCCACTGATCACATTTCTTTACAAAACGGGGTGGAGAAAATCCGAGGCACTGAATCTGACCTGGGACATGGTCGATTTCAATCGTCGGCAAGTAAGACTCCCCATAGGATACACCAAGAACAACAAGCCGAGGATCTTCCCCTTTGACGACGAGCTCGAAGGCATATTCAAACGGTTGTGGAATGAAAAGGAGCAGCGCCACGTCGAGACACCCTATGTGTTCCTGAACCGAAACAAGAACAGACGCATTATCGATTTCCGTGGGAGTTGGGACAGCGCCTGCGACAAAGCAAAGATCGGCACCAGGCTCATTCACGACATGCGCCGGAGCGCCGTAAGAAACATGGTCGAGAGCGGCGTGAGTGAGAAGGTGGCAATGGAATTATCGGGATACCTCACAAGAACGGTCTTTGAGAATTATCACATCGTTTCCACAGACGACCTTGTAAAGGCAGTCCAGAAAGTCTCGGCCAATCTCAAGACCATGGAAAAACCAAAGGACCAGCCGCCAGGCGGCATCATGCCCAACATCCCCTTTAGATCAGCCGCGCACGGCGGAGATTTCATCATGCACACACCGGCGCATGAAACCTTTCCAGAGGTCTTTCCTGCGGAGGTCATCCATTTCAGAAAGCCACGCGTCAAAGAATGGAAAGGATATATGGACTTCCTCATAAAGAAATTCGGCACTGACGATATCAAGGATTTCATCAAGAAATATGAGGGGAAGAAGGGGTGGGAGGAATATGTGAAATCGGCGGTCGAAAAAATCGAGAGCCTTGAAAAAAAGAAGTCCTGAATTTCGTGTGTGTGGGTATCCGGCACCCTGGCGGCATCTGCCCCACTGCCCGCCAAAGCACATCAAAAGTGCCCAAACCCACGCCAGTCCTGTGCCCCGGTGCCATCCGTTCCGGGCTAGATGTCTCACCGCACTATGAGAACGACCCCAAAACAACACGAAAAATGGGGCATAAATGCAGGGTAATTCCCCAAGATTCCATGCCCGAATTCGCTATTGTCTTGGGAAGGTTTTTTTCATAAAATTCTCCTGAATCGGAATGGTCGATGTGAGCCGAGCGATCTGTTCTGTTCAACTATTGAGAACGGCTCCAATCGTCACATGGACCTTTGGGAGGGATAAATGGGTAAGACAGCCAGTGATTTAAGGAAGGATGGGTGGCCACCGGATGAAATGCAGAAGTACCATCCTTGGCAGGCCGCTGCACGCTACACTGAGGACCCGGACGCAGTGGCTCGGCGTGGGAGAGCCATGGAAGTAAGCCGAGAGGCCGCACGCGTTCTCAAAAAGAAATACGGCGCTAAGCGAGTCGTGCTTTTTGGCTCCCTTGCTCGGAGTTCGTTGTTCGCACCGACTTCGGATATTGACCTTTACGCTGAGGGGATTCCAGGAGATCTTTTCTTTGAGGCGGAAGCGGAGATTGAAAAGATCGCAAAGGGCTTCAAGGTGGATCTTGTCGAGACAAAGGAATGTCCCCCTCACCTTCTCAGGGAAATTGAAGACGAGGGGATCTACTTATGAGACCCGGGCCACGACAGGTGGCGAAGAAAATAAGGGACGAACTTGCCGAAGAGAAGACGGTTCTAATTCATGTGGACCGAGACTGGCGCAAATTCGTTGAAACGGGAGACGATGCATATCTGAAGGCGACCGCTTACGATCTTCATGGTTTCTATGGGGGACTGGAGAGGATTTTCGAGGCAGTCGCTACTGCCATAGATGGCTCGGTGCCAGGCGGAGAGAGCTGGCACAGAGATCTCCTCCAGCAGATGGGGAGAGAACTCCCAGGAATCCGACCGGCGCTGTTCTCCGAAGAAACGGTCAGCCTCATGGACGAGTTCAGGCGATTTCGGCACAGGATACGCAATATCTATTCCTTCAATCTGGTCCCCGAACGAATAAAGGCGCTTGTCGAAAAACTCCCTCGCCTGAGCGCCGAAGCAAACACCAGCCTGCAAGATTTTGCTCAATTCCTTGACCGAGTCTCAAATCCGGGTCAGTAGATCTGGCACCATAGGCTCCCATGGGCAGCGGTGGCGGGTAGAACCCTAATCATTGACTAAACACCTCCGCCAGAGATGCTGAACACACGAATATCCAAGAATCATGGTCATTCCTGCTCCCCGTCGCCATAGTGTGGAACTGGCCCCCGCCTTCATATGACCGCATTCACATCCTGAAAATCATTATAGCCCCCTTCTTTTGACCCATTGCGTCTTTTGGTCAGCGCTGATCAAAACGGCCCCAGATCTGGCTATACCTCGTCACAACATGAGAGATGCGTATTTTTCGGACGACGTCGTCCGAAACCGAAAAGCAGACCACTCGCTCCGCAAACGAGTTTCCAGACGCCTGGAAATCTCATCCAAAGACCCGATCAATCCGGCATCAGACGTGATGTCGGCGGACAAAATCCCAAGGTGCGCACTTTAATCCATTAACCCCTAACCAATCGGCAAAGGTTATTACGAACCTCCTCAGGCGGCAGGTCCTCGCGTGGATCTGCCGCCTTTTTTCACGGAGGCGCATATGAACTTTCAAACCTTGCATCACCTGTATAACGAAAGACTGCCTGAGATAGAGAAAATCATCGACATCGAATCCAATGGGAATGCCGACCTCAGACAGGAAGGACTATTAGGCGCATACCAGGCCCTTCAAATAGACCCAAATGCCAGTAAGCGATTTCTCTTGAACAAGGCCACATGGGAAATGGTCTCTTCCTGGCGCAAAGGGAAATCCGTGGACAACGGATTCTATAAACGCAAAAACCTCAAGGTCATCCACTATGACCATTTGCCGCTTGCAGAAGGCATTTTCGCTGAGGCCGTTTCGAGCAATGGTAAAGACCCGATAGATGAGCAGGCGATCTTCCGAGTTGATCTGGAAAGATTCTTTAATCGGCTCACTCCCAACGAGACCCTTTTCATCCGTTACAAAACGATGGATGGCCTACCGGATGTCTCGATCAGGAAGAGGTTGCAGATCACATTCCGACAGCTCTACGAAATAAAGTGGAACATCCGAAAGCAGATCGGACTTGCGTTTGGGGCGTGATCAGGGTGGGGAATCCCGTGACTGCTCGGATGGGTTGTGAGGCCCCACCAGGTGAAAACGGGGATTTGCAATCGGATAGAGCTTGTCAAGGCTTTCCCCATAGTGTAACAAAGAAACGGAGTGATCCCGACGACTGAGGAATGTCTGCCGATCGCTTAGAAGAGATCAGCATGCACTCCGGGAGGCTACAGACCTTGCGAGACTCCTGGAGACATTCCCATAGCGCAGTATCACTTGTCGGCGTCAACCCCAACGGAAGGAGTCCTCGCGGATGTACCCTGCCGAACTGCTCGCAATGTTTCCACCGCACCCGCGTAGCATGATGGTTTTTGTTGCCATGAGCTTCGACACAGCACACGAAGTCGTGTGGCAGAGGGTAATCTCGCCGGCCATTTCTGAGACAGAGTGGAGCGGTGAGCATTTGAAGCCGCACCGCGTGAATCTCACCCTCCGCAGTGACTCAATCATTACAGAGATAGTTCAATCCATTTCTGAGGCCCGGCTCATCCTAGCCGACATATCTACCGATGGGTGGATGCGACGCGCCGACTGGATGCGACGTTCCGACTGGCGAAAGCGACCAGTCCGCAATGGAAATGTCATGTACGAGGTCGGCCTCGCACATGCGGCAAGGCTTCCGGAGGAGGTAATCCTCATTCGAGGAGATAGCGATCCGCTCAACTTTGACATCGCCGGCGTACGTGTACATCAGTACCCCCCCGATGCCCGTGGGGCGAAAGACGTTGTCAAAATGTTGCTTCTGGAGGCTCTGAAGTCCGTCGACGACCGTCGTACGATTGCGGTGAAGCAAGCGGTACGATCTCTAGACCTTACCATGTATCTGCTACTTCAGGAAGGACTGCGCGACATCCCGCACCCAAGCACGCACACCATGGGCCAAGCACTCGGCTCCGTCCAACGGATGGCTGCTATCAATCGGCTTCTCTCGGCTGGCATGCTAGAAGTAGTGTTCAAGGAGGTGACAGCAAAACTGCTTGATCGGCCAGTTGAAGAAATGGTCGCATACCGCCTAACCCCATTTGGGAGCGCGGTATTTGCAGCCGCGCGCCAGCAGCAGAATTTCTTGCCCGGATGGCAAGCTTGGCTAAAGACACCGATGGGCAACGCCTGGCTCGAATCGCAGAAGACCGCTGCGGAGGCGAAAACGGCGTCTAACCCAACGGTGGATGCCGACGCGCCCAAGAGCGGCGCGCACGGGTAAGCGTGAACGTTCTGCTATGCATCAATACGGACGTTCTCCAGCATTGTACTTATAGTAGCGGCAGAATGCAGCGTACCCCGAATCAGCATTACAATAAAAACTTTGACAATGGCACCGAATCAAGGTTGCTACCGCTAAACCTCACCCGCACACCTGTGTAAACCGGCTATCCCAACAGATTACAATTACATCTCCATCGACCTTCGCATAAAATGTGAAGTGCGAAAAGACCGTCCTGATAGTCCAACTGGACAAAATCAACGATCTTAGCTCCACACGATAAGTCTCAACTTGGGCGCTCGATTGTGAAAAACGAATAGCGCACAGTAAGGGCTGAGAGGAGAAGTCGTGCCCAAGTCTGCCGTGGAGTGCCAAAACCCATACCAGGATGCAAAGCCCGGAAAGACAAGTAGCTTGCCAAACCTGCTTGCACTTGAAGTTCAGTCAAGTCGATGATACGATTTCTGGGTCTGGAGGGCTTCATGCCGGTCTCCTTCAAAGACCTGAGAAACACGAAGTATCTGGAACCAACAAAAGCCTTCGTTGAATCTGTCCTCGGCATTCAATTTACGGGGTCATCCCAGGCTCATTGTCCTTTCCACGATGATAGACACGCGTCCTTCGGTATGTATGCGAACAAAGAAGGCGTGATCCGTTTTCACTGCTTTGCCGGTTGCCAGGGACGATCTGACTGGGACATCTACGACCTGATCATGCTCAAACAGGGATGCACCCTTCACGCTGCGCAGAAGAAATTCTCAAAGTTCCTCGGAATCAAGGATTTCATTTTTTACGCAGGCACAAAAAAGGACTTGGACGCAGTGGAGAACCGGGATAGTGAACCCGATGAGCCGATAATGGAAGCCGACATTACGGCACTCACGGACGCTCACAGACAGGCGATGGAAGAGGCTGCCGGCTTTTATAACGACCAGCTTCTCTCACATCCGGATAAGTTCGAGGCCGTATTCCGATACCTTCATAGGAGAGGGTTGGATGACGAAATGATCAAGCGGTTCAAGATAGGGTTCTGTCCTGCGCTGGAGGATGGTGAATTTCGAGGCCGGGCTCTGCTGAGAGAGCACTTCGATGAATTCATGAGAGACCCTCTCGTTTTCAACCGCTTTCGTAAAGCAAGCCTGTTCAAGCTCCTGAATGACGAGACCATCCCCGGATACCAATACTACCGGCAGCACATCGATCACTCGAACAACAATCCCTACGGG
>Ga0101944_10003443_pt1 | contig 22054 bp, 25 predicted proteins | sample DewCreD2012metaG_FD_75245 | JGI IMG/M metagenome (GOLD analysis project Ga0101944, IMG submission 75245) | Hot spring sediment bacterial and archeal communities from British Columbia, Canada, to study Microbial Dark Matter (Phase II) - Dewar... ... | reverse complement strand
TTCCGGACGGGGCAACATTTTCGCCGCGGTCGTACTGGCCCGTGACCGTGGCGTCCGCAAGCTGGGCCACGGCGTAGAAGCTGCTATCGTTGATCGCGGCCTCGGGAATGCCGCAGATTTCCACCAGGAAGTCGCGAATGATCCACGCCGCGTTGTCGCTCCACTCCGTGGTCCATGTGGCCCCGTCGTACACCGCGATCTTGCGGCCCTTGACGATGGCTGTGACCGCTGCGTCGCCCGTGACCTGCTCACCCGCTTTGATGGTTGCGGCCACATAGGCGAGGTTTTTGACGGATCCCTTGTAGTGGCCGTCCATGCGCGTGGCGTCCGGTGTCTGTGCGGCCGTGCCGGTGTAGGCGTCTGCGCTGCACCCGTCGAAATCCGTGATGGGCCGGTTGTTCAGCCTGATGTCCGTGACGCTTTCGACCTCGCCCTGGCACAGGACCACGGCCTGGTCGCGGGTCTGGCCGTCGCTGTGCGTGCGCGCCCAGATGATGTTGCCGTTCTGGACCTTGACTTTGCCGTACACAATGGGCACGGCGCGGCTGGCGCTCAATGTGTTGGCCGGGCGGTTAAACCCGTAGGCGCTTTGTGCCGAGTCCCCGGCGACCTTCTTTTTGGAACCCAGGCCCACCAGGGCGCTGCCGATCATGAAGCCCTGCACGGCGTTGAACCCGGACAGGCCCACGCCGAACGCGGACCACGAGCCTGCGCCCACGCCCAGGAACCCGGCGCCGAACGCCGCGCCCAGGATGGGCAGGCCGTACTTGAGCGGCTTGGAGATGATTTTTTTCAGGTCACCCATTGGCAGGCTCCCGTCTTCCGTCTCCCGTCTTCCGGCTTCCGTCTTCCGGCTTCCGGCTTCCGGCTTCCGGCTTCCGGCAAGGCAAAGGCAAAGGCAAAGGCAAAGGATTGACGCAGGGCGCGCAGGGGTGCGCAGAGGACGCAGAGGAAATTCCGGTCATGGAGTCATAGATGCGCTGGAGGGCGCGGCGGGCGCGGGTGATCACAAAAATGGCCTGGTCGAAGTGCGCGGCCCAGTCGCCGCCCATGCCCGAGCGCGCGCGCAGGGTGTCGCAGCGCACGCCGGTTGCGCGCACCACGGGACAGGCCCGGCAGGATTTCATGTAGGCCCCGGAGCGGCCGCGCACGATGCGCAGGTACTCGGCGCACAGCGGGCAGCCCGCGTGCATGAGCGCCACGGCGTGCATGCCTGCATGGTGGCCGTGCTCGGAGTAGGCGTAATAGACCATGTCCCACCCGGCCAGGGCCTGGGCCACCAGGGCGAGGTCTTTATTGGAATATTCTTTATATAAGGGGGCGGGTGGCAGGGTGCAGGGTGCAGGTGGAAACCCGGCTTCCGGCTTCCGGCTTCCGGCTTCCGGATTTAATGCGCGGCCCGCGGCCGCGCCCCTGTGCCCCTCTGTGGCCTCTGTGGTTGTCATTGCCTTTGCCATTTTCTGCGCCCTCTGCGTCAATCTTTTGCCTTTGCTTTCCCCTGCACCCTGCACCCTGCGCGCTGCACCCTGTTCAATACTTCACGATCTGCTCGGACAGGCTCACGAACCCGCCGAAGTTGTCCGTGTTGGAAAACCTGCTGTCGCAGGTGTTCCAGGACTGGTCGCAGCCCTGCTGGAGCGTGTACCCGTCGCCGGGTGACGGCATGGTGGTGAGCGCGTGTTCGAGGGTCACTGTTCCGGACGCGCTCGAAAGCACGCGGCGCGCCTGGCCGGAAGTCGCCCCGCTGGTCATGGTCAAAATGCCGTCTTTCCAGAAGTCGCTGGCCTCGGAGCGGGCCGCGTCCGCGATCACCGTGGCGGTCGTGCCCGCGTCGCATGTCTGGGCCGTGACCTCGGTGGTGCTTGCGTCAAACGCGCAGTCCGCGTCGCCGAACACCCACGGGCAGGTCTTGTCGAAGGTGCGGCGCGGGCACACCCGGTCGAGCCTGGCCATCTGGCTCTTGCCGTGCACCTTGCATGTGTCCTCGTCGAGTTCCGTGTGAACGCATGTGCCGCTCCACACCATGACCGGGTCTCCGATGACCGCGCCGGCCGCGTTCACGAACACCTGCTGGAGAACCATGCCGCCGCCGCGCAGGTCGTTGGCCACGGCCGCGGCCGCGAGCGCGGCGTCCACATTGTCGAGCGTTATGGTGATGGGGTCCGTGGCCAGGGTGGTGTTCATCATGGCCTGGCCGAACTCCATGCCGCGGCTGTAATAGGTGTCACCGTCCACGGCCAGGTTTTCCTCCCAGTCCGTGAAGCGCAGCACAGAGCCTCCGGACAGGGTGAGTTCCAGAATATAGCAGAATGTGACCGCGTTCTTTTCGATCTCGGTGATGACATCAGCGTGGAGGGTTCTCAAAATTCAGGCTCCCGTCTTCCGTCTTCCGTCTTCCGGTAAGGCAAATACAAAGGATTGACGCAGGGTGCGCAGAGGTTCGCGGAGGACGCAGGGGAAAATCGGATCGGTTTTGCGCGGCTGCTGGCCGCGTAATAGCCATGCCTTTGCATTTCTCTGCGCCCTCTGCCTCTTTGCGTCCTCTGCGTCAATCCTTTTTCCTTTGCTTTTCCCTGCACCCTCTCACGCCGTGACCTGGCGCAGAGGCACCCGCACACGGAACCGTTTGTTTCCGGTTTTCTCGAAGGTCAACTTGTCCGTGTCGAACCGCACCAGGTACTGCGTGGAATCCAGCAGGCAGGTCCAGTTGAACGCCTCGAAGCGCCCCTTGCGCGCATTGAAAAAAATCTGCATACCAGTGGCGTCGCTCTCTGTGAGCGTGCGGAAATCCAGCTCCCAGCTCTTCATCACGCTGTTGCGGCGGCTGGCGCGGCGCTCTGCGCCGTTGCGGCTTTGCGTAACACCCGTGTCCCATTCATCCGTAACCGGATATGTGTAGTTGGGCGTGTAAGTGAATTCAGGCGTTGGCATTTCCGTCTCCCGTCTCCCGTCTTCCGGTAAGTCAAAGGCAAAAGAAAAGCAAAGATTACCACGGAGAACACAGAGCAACAGAGTCCACGGAGAAACCCCGCTTTTTTGCGGCCGCAGGCCGCGCCCTGTGTCCCTCTGTGGCCTCTGTGGTTGTCATTGCCTTTGCCTTTCCCTGCCCCCTGTGCGCTGCACCCTGCACCCTCACCGCGCGAAATACTGGCGCATCACGCCCGCGTTCTCGATGTCCGCGGCCACGGCGCCAGGGGCAACGGCGCGCGCGCTGGCCTCGGCGATGGCCGCGATGATCTGGCCGCGGGCCTGCAAAAAGCTCTGCGCGTCGTCCGCGCGGATGTTGAACTGGTAAGTGTTCCGCACCACCTGCGTTGGCGCGCTTGTGCCGCGCGCAAGAATTTCCACGGGAATTTTTCTGTTGCGCGACAGCGGCACCGCGGCTTCCGGCCCGGCGTCGCCGAAAATGCCCGGCCGGTCCGTGACCCCGCCCTCCGCGAACTTGGCCAGCCCGAACACCGACAGCAGCCCCGCGGCCGGGCTGCCCTTGGGCGGGCCGGACACTGCGGACAGCACACCGCCGGCCTGCGGCCCGGACCCGAACAGCCCGTCGCCGAACAGCCCGGCCATCATGCGTTTGGCCAGCATGTCGCTGAACGCGCGGATGTACATGTCTTTTATGTTGCCCAGCATGTCGCGCCACAGATCCTTGATGCTCGATATGTCGCGTTTAAAGAAGGCGAAAAATGTGTCGCTGAATCCGGTGCGCAGCCTCTCGGCCGCCTGCTGGCCGAATTCCACCATGATCTGCGCGTCCTGCGCGAAGCGGCTCACCGTGTCGCTCCACCCCTGGCGCATGGCTTCCTGCTGGCCGATCTCGTTGTCCTGGATGCGGCGGTTAATCTCCTCGCGGATGCGCACCTTCTCGGCCTCGGCCGTGGCCGTGTCGCCAAGCATGCGCTGGAGCTGCGCGAACTCGAACTGCGCCCAGTAGCCCGCCTGCTGTTTTCTGTGCTCCAGTTCGTCGTTGTCAATCTCGACGAGCTTGAGCCTGTAGGCGCGGTGCAGCTCGGTGAGGTCGCCGTACTCCTCGCGCTGATCTTCGTACCAGCGCCGCGCCTGCTCGCGCTGGACAGCGAATTCGGTCGCCCCGGCCATGCGGATGTCCGTGAGGCCGCGGGCCTTTTGTTTTGCTGCGGCCGCTTCCTGCCGCTTTTTCTGCTGTTCCTGTTCGTCTATTTTCGCAAGCTCTTTCTCTACATAAAGGTCTGCCAGTTCCCTGGCGCGGAATTTGCCGGCCGGCCCGGCGTTTTCCTCGTAAATTTTCTGCCCGCGCTTGCGCGCGTCGCGGCGCGCCGCGTCCTCGGGACTCATCAGAATATTCGCTTTCAAGTCTCTGAACAGCGCGTTCTGCTCGATTGTCTTCGAGGCCTCGGCCTCGAATGTTTCCAGCATGTCCGTGAGCCTGCCGCCGAGCCTGTTCAGATTCTGCTCGCGGTCCCTGGCGTCGCGTTCGGCATCCGTGCGCGCGCGGTCCGCGGCCGCGGCGCGTTTTTCATTCACACCCGCATACCACTGCTCATCCTCGAATCCCTGGGGCGCGCGCGCGAATCCCGCTTTTTGCGCCGCGTACCACCGGTTGAATTTCTGCGCCTGTTTCTGGTCTGCAAATTGCGCGTGCATGTGCGGACCTGTCCAACCGTCGCTTTTTGTTAAATACTCATCCTTCACATAGCCCTTGACCCCGGCCTGCCGCAGTAATCCCTCGATGTGTTTTTTCACGGCCGCCGATTCAGAGGCGTTTTTCAGCTTGAAGTCCAGCGCCAGCCCCTGCGGGTGTTTGCCTTTCTTGTGTTTCTTGTCGTTGAACGCCGTGAATTCGTCCACAAAGCCCTGCTCGTTCAAGAAATGCGAAAGGGCGTAGGTTCCCTGCTCCGCGGGGCCGCGGTCTTCCGATGTTTTGGCCCTGGTGTTTTTCGGCGCCGCCAGCTTAGGCGGATTCAGCATATCGAACGCCCGGCCGTACACTTGCCCAAAATTGCCGGACCCGCCAGCGGCGCCGGAGCCGATCAGCACAGGCTGTTCGTATTCGTTTATCTGCGTGCCAAGCCCGCCGCCTGGCGCGAACCGTTTTTCGAACTTCACATTTCCGGCCATGACCTGTTCCATCGTGGCCTTCAGCCCCGCGGCTTGTTCCGACATCTTCACAAATTCGTTGACGGAGATTTTCTTTCCGAACGCCGCGACATCGGGCCGGCCCTTGGGGTCGTCAACAAGAACGTCGCGCAGTTCCTTGTGCCAGGTCCCCGAGGCCGGATCGTAGACCATTTGCGGCATTTTCTTTTTAATCTTCGGCCGTGTGTTGTATTTGTCGCTCGTGAACTCGCCGCCCTGCCGCTTCATGCGCTCGCGCCATTCCGCGGCCGTCTCCTGGCGGCCGAGGTCGCCGTACTCGCCGCGCGCTCCAAGCGCGCCGGCAATTTCAATTGTCTCGTAAGCCTTCTTGTATTCGTCCCACGCCTTGTTGCCGCCCTTGTTCAGCTCGGCCCTGATCTGCTCCGGAGTCATTCCCTCGTACTTTTTTGCGGTTTTTTGCGCGGCCGCAAGGCTGCTGAACACCATGTCCGCGCGCGCGTTGCGCGCCTTTGTGTTGGGCTGTTCATCCTGTAGATCTTTCAGTTCCTTTGCGGCGTCGCTGGCCTGTTTTACAGCGTCCGCCAGTTCCATGACCTTGCCGATGGCATAAGTCAGAAGGGCCATGAACCCGGCCAGGGTCAATGAGTTAAGCGAAGCCCCAAACGATTTCACTTTGGTCGCCGTGTAGCCCACATCTGTGGTGAATGTATCCAGCTTGGCAGAGGCCTTGGCGAGGGATAACTCATACGCCGCGAGCGCCGCGCGAACGGCCTTGATGGCCGCGCTGAATTTCTTGTATGCGGAGAGCATGCCGGCAATGATGGCCACGGCCGCAACCATGTGCCTGTTGTCCGAAAGAAATTTGAACAGCTCCACCGCGCCCGAGAGCAGCTTCTTGGTCCACTCGTACATGTCCTTGAGCGCGCGGCTCGCCTGCCTGGCCCACTTTTCGAGCTGCCCGTTTTTGGCAAGTTCATCCACGGAGGCCAGCAGCCTGCTCATTTCCTTCTTGGCGAAATCGAACACGCCCGCGTCCGCGATGCGGTTCAGAAACAGCATCCAGGCGTCCTGCATCATGCTGATCTGCCCGGCCCATGTTTTGGCCATCTTGTCCGTCATGCCGCCGATGCCGCTCTCCGCGCTCGACGCGGCGTCGAACATGGCCTTGCGGAATTCTTCGAGCGACATATTGGCCAGGTCCGTGGCGTTTTCCAGGCCCTTGAAGTCCTTGATCACATTCAGAATGCCGCGCTCTCGGAAAATGTCCGCGGCGCCCGCCCCGGCGCTGAACGCGCGGCCGGCCGCGGCCGCGGCCTCCGGAAGGCTGATGCCCATGTACGCCGACATGTCAGCCACGGGTTTGAGCCACTTCTGCACATCCATGCCGAAACTCTTCATAACCGTGCTGGCGTCAACGATTTCCGGCATTGTCTGCGGCAGCTTCTTTGCGCTGGCCGTCATGTAGTCAAACACTTGGGACGCCTTCTGCGCGCTGCCGTACATGGTTTCGAGCCGCACCCGCGCCGTCTCCATGCTGCCGGCCGTATCGAGCACGCCTTTGCCAAGATTGCGAATCGCGTCCAGCGCGCCCGCCGCGCCGCCCAGCGCCAGCAGGTTGCGCACCATGCCTTTCACGGCCGCGGAACCGTTGTTCAGCGTGTGGTTAAAGGCGTCCACGGCCGCGCCTCCTGCGCGGAACGAGGCCGCAATGCTTGTGTTGCTCTGCGCCACCGCCGCCTGCACGCGCCGGAGCGCGGCGCTGATTTCATCCTTGAGACTGATTGTGATCTGAACTTTGTCGCCAGCCATTGTTTGCGCTCCGCGCGGTTCCGGGTTATAATGGATTTACTATGTCCAGCCTGGTCGTCGCGCTCATCTGTCTTGTGTTCTGCGGACTCGATTTTCTCCGCCCGGTCCCGCAGATTCTTTTTGTCATCTTCTCTGCGGGCGCCGCGTTCGAGCTGTTCGCGTTCTTCGTGTCCCTGTTTCCTCGCGGTTCATCCCGCCTGCGTTAATCCTTATCCCTGATTTCCTCGAACCGGTCCCGCAGATTCTTCCACCGTTGCGTGTCGTCTTCCCCGGCCGCTTTCATCTCCAGGTAATCCCCAAGGCTTTCTTTCCAGCGCGCCCCGCAGTTCAGCTTGAATTCCTCCATGAGGTCCGACAGGCCGTGGTTCTCCAGCGGGTCCGCGTCTCCGGATCCGCACAGAAGCTGAATCCAGAAATCCGCCCACTCGCGCCGCCGGGCCGCGGCCTCGCGCGCCTCGCGCTCGAGGCGTTCGAGGTATATCCGCACCGTGGCCCAGGGCGTCAGCCACATTATTCGCCTGTGCTTTGTGCAGTCTCCTCCAGCGGCCTGGGCGACGGCTCTGTCAACGCTGTCTCCGGCGCCGCGGGCATCAGCTTCGCCGCTTCCTTCCCGGCCAGGCTCCATGTTTCGAACCACAAGGAGACCGGGTTCACGGATAAAAAATCGCGCACCACTTCGGCCGCCATGCCGGGGTCAATGGTCCAGGTCACAAGGCGGCGGTGCTCTTTCCAGTCGCGGATTTCATGCGCGCGCTTCCCGTGCGGCAACAGCACGATGCCGCAGATCTCGATGGCGCGGTCGCCCAGGCCGCACAGCATGTCTAGCTCGCTCATGCCCTGCGTGAAAAGCCCGATGACATCGGACAGCTCGCCCAGTATCATCTTGAGCTGCCCGCCCACAAGCATGCGCTGGTCGTATTTGCGCCCGTCCTCGAATGTGTAGGTCTTGATGCCGGCGCCGTCGAAAGATTGCTGATTCTGTTCGCTTCTCATTGCCGTTTCCTCCGGTTTTCAGTTTGCGTAAAGCAAGGTTTGCCACAGAGACCACAGAGGTTCAGAGGGCACAGAGAAAAGCCGTTGTTTTTCGCGGCCGCAGGCCGCGCCCCTGCGTCCCTCTGTGGCCTCTGTGGTGATCATTGTTTTTGCCTTTCCCTGCACCCTGCACCCTGCACCCTGCACCCTGCACGCTCACGCGGCGTATGACGCCTGCATGTTTTCCACAATGCACACCACGCTTCCGTATGTGTCGTCCTGGAGCACGTCCAGGGTGAGCGTTTCGCCCAGCAGGCGGTTGTCGTCCGCCACAGGGCCTGTCTTGATTCCCACCTTGGGGAACACCAGCTCCACGGTGTAGTACCGGCCGGTCTCGTAGGCGCTCTTGCCAACGAACTTCACATAGATGCTGGTGGTTCCGTTTTCTTCGAGGAGCTGCTGCCACACATAGCTTCGCATCTGCCTGCGCAGGGTGATGGTCTGCGCGCGCTGCCCGCGGATGATGCCGCCCGCGAACGAGCCGCCAGCCTCCGGGCACTCGTACACCTCGATGTTGTTGTCCAGCGCCCACTCGAAGGCTTTCGACTCGGCTTTCACATGCACGCCGCCGTCGAGCGCGCTGCCGTCCCAGGCGCCGCCCACGATGACCGTGGCGTTTCCTAGCAGCATGATGTCTTCGTCCACCCGGTTGGGCGCCGTGCTCCACGCGGCCGCCGTTCGGTACACCACCTTGTAATCAATGGTTCCGGCCACGGCCGGGCTGGTGATGTTGATCGTGGTCGTGCTCACGCTCGTCACGGCCACGGGTTCCCACACGCCCGCGCTGGTCTCGGCCAGAATCTGGTGCACATTCTCGGCCAGGTCGTCCAGCACGGCCGAGGCCACCGTGAGACTCGGTGCGCTGCCGGCCGCGCTCACCGTCTCCGTGGCGGGCAGGTCCTTGTCGTACTTGCCCGTGCCCTTGATCTGCGCGGTCAGCTTGATGAACGCGTTGTTGTCAAACGAAAGGTTCAGGCTGTCCACGCAGCAGCTCACCAGGCGGCGCTTGGCGATGTTGCCGCCGTAGCGCGCGGCCAGTGTGAATGTCGGCGGGAACTGGTCTGCGGTGGGCGTGATGGTGTGCTTCTTGCCAGCCACGCCCACATTGGCCGTGCTCACGTCTCCCAGGGCGTATGCCGCAAGAAACGCCATGTGCTGCGCCTGCATCTTTTCGGTTTCCAGGTTGAACCCGGCGCGCATGCCCAGGTCGTACATCACATCGGCCTCTTCCTTGCCGGTCATTTCGTCCGCGTTGCTTTCGCGCAGCGGCTCCAGGTTGGGCACGGACCCGATGTTGAACAAAAACGAAGTGTCCAGGGTTTGCGCCGTGTTCAGCGCGGACTCCTTGCTGTTGGCGCTGGCCGCCACCCACGAGTTTTTGGTTACGAAATTCGGAACGCTCATTTCTTGTCACCTGCTTTCTCCGCGGCCGCGGGCTTCACGGCCGATGGCTTCTTGTCCGCCTCGGGCGGAGGGTCCGGGATGGCGTCAAAATCCTTTTTGTTCCGCTGCGGCACGGCGCCGTACGCCACGCCGTGCCTGAAGCTCACCCCCGCGCACTCGCCCTCGATCACCGTGAACGGCTGCGCGTTTTTCTTGAGCCGGTATTTCATGGTCTGCAACTCCTTTCCTTGTGTGCTTAAAGAACCGCGGCCGCGGCGAACGCCGTGCCGTAAATGATTGCCGTTTCGTCCGCTTCCAGCCGCTCGTCGCGCACATGCTCGAACGGGCTTAAGCCGGCCAGGCCCAGGTCGTTGTCCTGGAGAGTGTCGAATATCCCGTCCAGCATGGCGTAGGCCCCCTGTTCCGCGGTGCGCGCGTCCGCCTCTCCGGCCAGGCTTTCCGCGCACACATACAGCGCCCACTGCTTGATGTTCGCCGCGCTCCGGCGCGCCTCCTCGGAATCGCTCACGCTGCCGGAGTACACCACAAGAATGGCCGGCAGACCCAGCGCCGCGCGCTCGAAGTCCACTGTGTCCGGCTTGTCCCCGAACGATACGATCTGGTCGTCGGGCACGAAGTCCAGCGCCGTGCTGTCCTGCAAGGCCTCTATGAGCGCGGCCTCGATGTCTGCTATGGTTGGGCGGCTCATTGTCCGTCTCCCGTCTCCCGGTAAGTCAAAGGCAAAAGAAAAGCAAAGATTACCACGGAGAACACAGAGCAACGGAGTCCACGGAGAAACCCCGCTTTTTTGCGGCCGCAGGCCGCGCCCTGTGTCCCTCTGTGGTCTCTGTGGTTATCATTGCCTTTGCCTTTGCTTTTCCCGGTTCCCTGGATCCCCGGCCTTTCTCATTTTTCCCCGGTGTAGAATTCGCCGAGTTTCTTTTTGTGAAACGCGCGGTCCGCGGCCGTGACCTCGATGTATTTCCTCCCCTTTATCGTGACCTGTTTGCGCAGCACGAACAGGGGTTTGAGTTTCGTTTTTCCGATTTTCTGCATGATGATTCCCACGGATTTTCCGGTCTTCGTTTTGAGCATGAAAGTGTTCTCATATTCGCGCGGCGCGCGGTTGATTCTTTCGTCCACCGGAATGGCCAGGGCCTTGGCGCGTTTTGGCCGCACCGTGCCGCCGCGCCAGAGCAGGCGCGCGCGCTTGTCGGATGTTCCTATTTGAAGCTTGTCTCCCGTGACCCGGAACTGGATGCTGCGGTACAGGCGCCGGGTGAGCGTGAGGGTTTTGCCGCCTTTCATGGTCGCGCGCCCGCTCTTTTCCCAGTCCGTTTCCTGCCCTTCCTCTCTGAAGGTTTTGGCCAGGCTGCGCATCTGCTGCGCGGCGACAAGCTTCATGGGCGCGCTCTTGGCGCCAGCGCGTTCGGCCATCTCGTTCAGCCGCTTGGCCGCGCCCGTTGGCGGGTCCATCGTCACCGTGAATTTGAATCCGCTCATTTTTTGCTCCGCGCCTCCGCGTCTCCGCGGTTTCCTTTTCTTTCAGAACCCGTCCAGGCTGTCCCTGAATCTGCTGGCCGCCGAGTGCGTGCTCTGCACGCCGTTGTCCGCGGCCTGGGCCGCGGGCGCCGAGGTGCTGCCCAGCGCGCCGCGGCCAGCAGCCAGGTCGCGCAGAAACCTGATGCTCGCGTCGTGGTCGGCCTTTTCGTCCTCGGCCTTGAAGCCCTTGTTGCGGGACAGCCTGTACACGGCCAGAGCCGTGGCGTGCGGCGCCAGAGCGGTCAGGGCCTCGGCATCGGTCACGGGCACCGTGTATTTTGGCGCCAGATATGTGTTGATAATGCCGTCCGCATAGGCGATGGCCGCGGCCACCACTGCGGCGTCGGCGTCGCCGTCGCCGTCAAAGTCCGCCAGCTTCACCAGCCTGGCGGCCCCGCCAAGCGCGGCCTCGATGTCAGCTTGCGTGCAGTAAGGCATGTCAGTCCTCCGTCTTCCGTCTTCCGGCAAGGCAAAGGCAAAAGTCACAACCGGGATCGCGAACCGGCGCGAATCAAAAGCCTATAGGCACGAAGACCAGTTCGTGTGCATTCTGGTTTTATTCGTGTGCATTCGTGATCCGCCTTTTGACTTTGATTTTGCTTTTCCCTGCGCTACACGCTACTCGCTACGCGCTTCATCCTTTTACGCAACTGGAACGCGTAATCCACGCGCGGCCCGGCGTGGTATTCGCAGACCCGCGCGAAGTCCATGACCCGCAAACCCTTCTGTTCGCCCAGCAGGCCCGCGCCCGTGGCGTTGATGTACCGGGTTTCATTCCAGCGCTCGAACCACATGCGATAGGCCAGCAGGCTCTGCGCGTATGCCCCGCAGGTGGCCGCGGCGCGCCCGTGCATGTCGCGCGTCTCGGTCACGGTCTCGTGCGCAGGCCGCTTTTCATCGAGCGGGAAGCACAGGTCCAGGCCCGCGAAGATCACCGGGTTGGCGCCCATGACCGTCGCCAGCATCATCGCCGCCCAGCCCACGGTGCCGCCGGGCGCGATCGCGCCGAAGTAGTGGCGCGCCCCGTGGAAATAGCGGGCCTCGATCTCGCGCCAGAAACCCGTCCACGCCGGGTTGTCCGGATCCGCGCTCACATCCTCGGTGTACAGCGCCATGTCGTCAGGCTCGAACAGGCCCACCAGGCCAGGATCCTGGTTTGCGCACAGCGCCACCAGGTCCCTGTGCGGCCGGTAGTTCTCGAAGAACCCGGCCGTGTGCGCCTGCGGGTCGCATGTCACCGTCAGGTCCGGCGTTACGCCGAAGTTCAGGCACCGGTCCAGGGCCGCGTCCACGGCAATCACCAGAAACTCGCCCTGGCGCTCGTTCAGTTCTGGCAGATCGCTCTCCAGGCTAGGCCCTGCGTTCACAACCACCGCAGGAACAGCCCGGCCCTGGAACATGCCGAACCAGCGGCGCACGCCGTTCAGCCGCGCAGCGCGCGGCCAGTTCGCGCGCCAGTTGCTCCGCCACAGAGGCAGCAGAGATTCGGATATCCTGTAGTGCTCGGGCGTGGCCGTGGCTGTCATGTGCGGTTACTCCTCTGCGGCGGCCGCGCCCGCGCCGCCAGCGGCCAGAATTTCCGCAATGATCGCGTCTTTCTTCGAGGCCGTCAGCGCGATGCCGCCGTACTGCGCAAACTCCTTGAGCTGCGCCACGGTCATGCCCTTGAGCGTTTCCTCTTCCGCGCCCGGCGCCGCGGTTTCCTCGGGCGTGACATCGAGCCACGGGTCGTTCAGAATGCGGTCCGTCATCTGCTCTCCGGTCAGCGTCACGGGCGCGGGGCCGAACTGAAATCCGCCGCGGCTGTAGCGCCCGCTCGGGTGCGAGCCTCTCACTTTCACTTTGTATCTCATGGCCGTCTTCTTTCGTCAGAATGTGAATGGGCTGAAAGGGGGCGGGGCGCTTGCGGCCCCGCCCCCCCGTGAGCGCGGCCCATTCCAGGGTTCAGTTCTTGATCTTGATGATGTGGTACCAGGCGCCCGGAACCACGGTCCAGTACCCGCGGCCCACATAGACATATTCGTCGAAGTCCACGAAGTGGTCCGAGTTCTCGTCCTTGATGCGCGTGGTGAACGCCTCGTTCTCCACATACAGCAGCGGCCTGATCTGGTCGTTCTCGGCGCCGTCGCCCGTGTCCCCGATGTACATGGGAAACCAGTCGTCCGCGTCCGTGAGTTTCGAGGACGCGAAGATGTTCTTCGGGTCAATTTCTCCGGCGTAGCTGTTGCTCTCCGGACCGGAGCCGAAATCCAGAAGCTCCGCTGTGAACAGCTTCTTGAGCTTGCGCTCGAGCGCGGGCGGGCAGGCCACGGCGTTGGGCTTCATGTCCAGGGTGCGGGTGTCGGCGGCGTTGGTGAGTCCGAACCGGAAACCCTGCATGGCCTCGCACGCGGAATCCCAGTCCGCGGCGAGTTGCGCGTAGCTGGTGCCCGTGCCGCCCAGCAGGTTGTCGTTCACCACGCCGGCCACGCCGCTCGGATGGCTGTCGTCGAACAGGGGCTGGCCGTCGTAGCACAGGTCGGTCTCGCCGTTGTTCAGAGCGGCCCACATGAGTTCGCTCGGGTGCACGGCCGCGTCGTTGCCCATCTTGCGAAGCAGCATTTCCTTGGAGGCCGTGGCCGATTCCTCAAGCTCCTTGCGGCCCACGGCGATGGCCTCGCCGAACTGCTGGCATGTGGCGATGTGCTCGTCGTCGCTCACACGGTACACCAGGGGCGTGTCCTTGATCAGCGACAGGCCGGGTGTGTTGCGCAGAAAACCCATCTTCAAGATGCGGCTCTCCGGGCTGGGCACAAGCGTGCACAGCTTCAGGTGCGCCTGGTTTTTGGCCACGCGGTCGTAGCTCTCCAGGGGCAGGATCCTCAAATTTTCGCGTTTCACGCTTAAAGGCATTGTCTCACTCCTTCGTTTCCGTCATGCCGGGCTTGGCCCGGGTTGTCGTCACGAGCCGGTTTTCACGGCGTCGTCAATGTCCAGAATGGCGCGCGTCGCGGAAATGATCTCCGCGAACTCGCCCGCCAGGATCGCGTTCGAGCCGCTGGCCAGGCCCGCGGACGGCAGCACGGTCTGGTTGTCTGCCCAGTACGCTTTCAGACCCAGGTCCGTCTTGGCCAGGCCAACGCTGGCGAACTCGTGGTCCCCGTCCGCGTGCACCACGACGAACTTGTCGCCGTCGCCGCCGCCCGTGTTGTCCACGCCCTCGATGGACACGCCCACGGTTTTCACGCCCGCGGCGTCCTGGGCGTTCACCGCGTAGCCGCTTTTCACTCCAACGCCCACGCCCGCGGGGATCACTTCGTTCGCGGCCACGGGGTGCGCGCGCCGCTTGGTCACATTTTTGTTCGGGGTGTTCCGGTCCTGCGTTGTGGCTGTCATGGTGTTTCGTCACTCCTTCCCGTGTCGGGTTGATTTTTGCTCGTTACTTTCCGGGCGGCGTGATGCGCCCGGCTCTTGCCTGCGCCAGGTACCACTCGCGCGACACCTTCATGTCCTTGGCGTGCGTGTCGTAATACTCGGCCGCGGCCTTCTCGGCGAAGTCCACGCCGCCGCCCGCGCCGCCCGCCAGCTCGCGGGTCTCCGGCCCGATCACCGGCCGCCTGGCCAGCGTGCGCATGAACTGCGCGCGCGCCGTGACCTTTTCGGTCTTGCCGCCTTCGCTGAAGTCAATCGTGGCCGCGGCGTCGTCCAGGGCCTGGAGTTCCTCTTCCAGGTAGCGGCGTTCGGCGAAGTAATTGTCCACAATTTCTTTTTTTATCTGAATTTCCAGGGCTCTTAAGGCCTTGTCCAGGTCGTCCATGGACCTCTCCTAGCTCTCTTCCCTTTCCTGGGGCTCCCCCCCCGGCGGGGTCCAGGGGAGCTGGGAGAGGGGCAGTTCCACTTCGGGGCCTTCGGCGGTCTCCAGGGTGACGGTCTGGCGGATGAGGTTGTAGCGGATGACCTTGCCCTCGGAGCCGTCGGGGAGCTTCACCCTTTTCCCTATGCGGGGAAGATGCTTGCGCAGCTCCTGATAGGTTTGGTATTCGTAGGTGAGGCAGCACATCAGGCGGCCGCAGATGCCGCTGATCTTGCTGGGATTGAGGCTGAGCTGCTGCTCTTTGGCCATGCGCACGCTCACCGGCTCAAAGTCCTGAAGGAAGGTGGCGCAGCAGAGTTCGGAGCCGCAGATGCCCAATCCCCCCACCATCTTGGCGCGATGGCGCACCCCGATCTGGCGCAGCTCGATGCGGCTGCGGAACTCCTGGACCAGGTCCTTCACCAGCTCCCGGAAATCCACCCTGCCTGGGGCGGTGAAGTAGAAAATAATCTTGCTGCCGTCAAACAGGCACTCCACCTGGACCAAATGGATGGGGAGCTGGCGGACTTCGATGCGCTGCTGGCAGAATCTGAAGGCCCGGGCTTCCAGGAGGCGGTTTCTTTCCTCCTGGGCCAGGTCTTCCGGGGTGGCCCGGCGCTCCAGGCTGGCGGTGAGTTTGCCGGCCACCAGCTCCGGGTCGATATTGTGAAAAATATTGATGACCGTGCCCAGAGCCGAAAGTTCGTCGGTGCGCACCACCACCCGATCGCCCATTTGCAGGTCGGGGTCTTCGGTAACCACCGTGGCGCATCTGGCCCCGGCGGTGAGACGGACTTTTACCAGGTTCATAACACCATACCAAGGTCAGGGGAAGGTTGCGGGCCGGGGCTTTGGAGACGGAAGCCCAGCAGGTCCAGGGTCAGCTCCGGGTTGAGGTTGGCGGTCAACTGCCGCGCGGCTGCGGCCAGGGCGGCAAGCCGCGCCAGCCAGAGGGCCCTTGAGCCCTCCCGGCAGGCGCCCTGCAAATCTTCCTGGAGGTCCTGGTTGGCCAGCAGGTCGGGGGGCGCGCCCAACGCGGTGAGGATCAGGTCCCGATGCCACAATTGGGCCAGCAGGAGAAAGGCGTCTGCCTCGGGGACGGCCTTGGCCAGTTTCTGGGCCCAATCCAGTACGGTGGTATAGTTGCCCCGGGAGAGCCGGGCCAGGTCCTCCAGAACCTGCCGGCGTTGGGCCAGCAGGACCTCAGGCTCCAGGGCCAGGGCCCGCCCCAGGGAGCCGCCGCTCAGGGCCGCCACCAGGGCAGCCTGTCCGGCAGGCACCCCCCGCCGGGTGAGTTCCCCCACAATAAGAGGGGAGGGGAGGGGGGCAAAGGCCAGCTTCTGGCAGCGGGAGACCAGGGTGGGGAAAAGGTCCGCCTCCACCCCGGCGGTGAGGATGAGGAGATGCTGGGGCGGGGGCTCCTCCAGGGTCTTCAGGAGGGCATTGGCCGCGGCATCGTTCATGGCCTCTGCGGGCTTGATGAGGGCCACCCGCCAGCCGCCCCCCACCGGGGGATAAGCCGTCACCCGGCGGAACTCCCGGATCTGCTCGATTTTGATCTGGGGCTGGCGGCCTTCCGACGTGGGCGCCAGCACATGAAAATCCGGATGGGTGCCCGCGGCCAGGCGCACGCAGGAGGGGCACTCCCCGCAGGCGTCGCCGTCCTCCCGGAGTCGGGCGCAGTTAAGCACCCCGGCCAAGGCCCGGGCCACCGAGGCCCGCCCCACCCCCGGCGGCCCCAGAAACAGATAGGCGTGGGCCAGGCGGCCCTGCCCCAGGGCCGTCCGGAGATACCGCAGGACCCGCTCCTGCCCCACATCAGCACGATCCCCTCGACCGGCGAGCTCGTTCCCGCGATCGGGCTCGGCACCTGGATCACTTTCGACGCCGGCACGGACCCGCGGCGCCGCGACGCGCTCGCACCCGTGCTCCAGACCTTCTTCGACCGCGGCGGGCGGCTGATCGACTCGTCGCCGATGTACGGCGCCGCCGAGTCGGTGGTCGGCGACCTCGCCGCCGAGCTCGGCGAAACCGGCGTGCTGCCGGGCGGATTGCCCGCGCGCGCGACCTACGTGTACCTGACGAGCGGCTCCGAATATAAAGTGCTGACGGCGGAAACGTCGGTCGCATGGACGCTCGGCGACGACGGTCGTTACGAGGCGCGGCTCGCGACCGTCGCGCTCGGCATCACGGCGCTCGAACTGAAGTCCACCGGCAGTGTGCGTCGCTTCGGGCTCGCGCCCGAGCGCTTCATGCAGAGGCGCATCCGCCGGTCCGAGGAAGCGGCCAACTTCGACTGGAGCTCGCGGCGCGTCACCTTCAGCTCGCGCTCGTTCGAGCGCGAACTGCGCGAAGGCATCCAGGACCGGCTGTCGTTCCAGTTCCAGTTGATGGTGCTTGCGCAGCGGCTGCCCGAGCGCTTTCACGCCGGCGCGGCGATCGAGTTTCCGGTCGCTGGCCCGGACGGCGTCGACAACTACGCTTTCGTGGTGGGTGAGGAGGAGACGATCGCCACCGAGCTCGGCCCGATCGCCGCGCGCAAGATCGAGCGACCGCGCAGCGTCGGCGGCGCCGACTCGCGTATCGAGGTATGGCTCGCGCCCGCGCTGCAGTGGCTGCCGGTCAAGCTGCGCTTCACCGACCGGCGCGGGCGTACGACCGAAAACGTGCTGATGCGGATCGAGGATGGCTCGCCACCTGCGTCTGATCCGGCTCGCTAACGCGTTCGTCGCGTTCGCGCTGGCGCTGCTGCCGCCCGCGTCGCCAGCGAGCGCCGAATGCGGCGACGCCGGCGCCTGGCCGCCGCCGTTCCGGCTGGTGTTCGAGGCGACCGCGACGCGCTCGGTGCTTTGGATCACCGGCGAAAGCGACTTCGTGCTGACGCGCGATGGCGATGGCTACGTGCTCGTGTCCGAGACGAACGCGGCGGGCTTTTATCACGCACGGCAGAGTTCGCGCGGCCTGATTGCCGCGGGGGCCCTGGTGCCGATCGAGTACACCGAGCAACGCGGGCGTCGTCCGCAGGAGACGGCGAAGTTCGACTGGCGCGAGCGCCGCGTCCGGTTCAGTGCGGCGGCGGAGCCCGTCGAGACGCGCCCGCGGATGCAGGACCGGTTGAGCCTGCTGCTCGAGCTCGGGCGGCTGCTGAAGCTGCGTCCCGCCGCGTCGTTCGTCGAGGTGCCGGTCGCCGGCGTGCGTCATGCGAGCGTGTACCGCTTCGAGCGGCGCGGGACCGAAACGCTCGAGCTGCCTGCCGGGCGGTACGACACCGTCAAGCTGGAACGTCCGGCCGATGCGCCGGGCAACGACCGGCACGACCGGCTCGAGGTGTGGCTCGCGCCTGCGCTGTGCTGGCTGCCGGTGCGCGTTCGTTATGCCGACGATCGCGGCATGACGATCGACCAGCAGCTCAAGGCCGCGCACCTCGCGCGCTGAAGTTCAGCTCGCCGGCGTCGCCGGCGCGAGCCGCGCCTCGATGTCGAGCGCGAGTCGATGCGCGGCGGCGACCGCTCGGCTCGATTCGCGCGGGTCCGCCAGCAGCAGCATCAGCAGCCGGCGGCGCGTCGTTCCGAACGGCCGTACGATCAGCGCGCCGTCGGTACACAGGATCAGGATGCACGCGGCATCGCCGAGGCTCAGCTCGCGCCCGCCGGTGCGGGCGACCGCGACGAGCGACGCGAGCACGGCGCCGCGACGGTCGAGCGGGCTGGGCTCGGCGTCGGTGTCGGTGGCCGACAGCAGTCCGTCCTCCGTCGCGATCGCCGCGAGCTTCGCCGAAGGGATCGCCGCGCGCAGCTCGGCCAGCCGCGCGGCGAAGAAGCTGCGTACCGTGCGCGGCTCCGGCGACTTGGGTCTACTGGACATCGCGAACGGCCTCCAGGCGGGCGAGCAGCACGTCGAGCAGCAGCAGCGCGTGTTCGCGCGAGCGCGCGTCGATGGCCATCACGGGCAGGTCGAACCCCGCCGCCGAGAGCGCATCCGCGTAGTCGTCGACGGTGGGCACCGGGTGCGTCTCGGTGCGGCCGACGCCGACGATGCAGTTGCCGGCGACGATGCGCGGCGCGAACTCGCGCACGTAGTCGAGCGTCAGCGCGATGCTGTCGGCGCGCGAGTTGTCGGCGAGGATGATCGCGCCGAGCGCGTTGTCGGCGATGATCGGCCACATGAAGTCGAAGCGCGCCTGCCCCGGCGTGCCGTACAGCTGCACGACGTCGCCGCTGTCGAGCAGCACCTGTCCGTAGTCGAAGGCGACCGTCGTCGTCTGCTTTCCGGCGGCGACCGCTTCGTCGCTGGCGACCTCGGTCGTGACTGGGGGCACGTCCGACAGCGCGCCGATCGCGGTCGTCTTGCCGGCGCCGATCGGCCCGGCGAACACGATGCGGTACGTGTTCATCGCGCGGTGTTCGACCGGACGCTCAGGCGGCGTCCTGGGCTTGTCGCAGGGCGGGTTTGGCGACCGGCTTGGGATCGGCCAACCCGAACCTGCGCCGAAGATTGGCGATCAGGCCGCGCAGCCCGGTCGGCGCGGGAGGCGCCGCCTTCGGCGCGCTGCGCGCGTCGACCGTCACATCGTCGACTTCGATCAACGCGCCGACCGCATACGTCGCGTTGAGGAAGTTCATCACCGTTTCGGGCGGCACGCCCGCCCGGCTGCGAAGTTGCTGCAGCGTCATCGCCTGCGCCATCAGCGCCGAAGCCATGCGGATGTCGGCCTGGTAGTGCGGCAGCCGGCCGAAGTCGGGCCAGCGCCGCAGGCGGTAGCGCTTCTCGGGCGACAGCTCGGGCCGCAGCCATGGCGAACGGCTGCAGATCCAGAACGTCCACTCGAGTTCGCGCAGCGGCTTGAAGTCGCGCGCCTGCCGCAGCGTGTCGCGCTCCGCGCCGGACAGCTCGACCAGCACCGCGGGCGGGTTCTCGCGGAACACATTGGCGAACTCGGCCAGCGTCAGTCGCGTGTGGTAGCCGGCGCCCGGCAGATGGCTGAAGATCGAACGGCGCTCGTTGTCGATCAGCGTCGCGGCGATCGGATCCTGCAGCAGCCTCCAGGTCGCGGCGCGCAGGGTGGTGCGAACGCGCGTGTCGAACGTCGCCGGCGCGAGTTGCGCCTTCCCCTCGGCTTCCAGGCTTTCGATCAGCGGCACGGTGAGCAGGTCGTCCTGCGGCGCGCGCAGCTTTTCGATCAGACCCTCGGCCAGGTGCAGCACTTCGACCAGCCGCGGCGGCGTGATCGGGCGCTTGAGCATCGCGTACGCGTTGGAAGGGCGTTCGCCGTCGTTGCCGAGCGCCAGGTACAACGGCAGCTCGTCGGGTCCGCCGGCCACGCCTTTCAGCCGCGCGAGCGTTTCGGCGGGCAGCAGTACGACGTCGGCCGGCGGCTTGTCCACGACCTGCCAGCGCGCGCCGAGCGCGGGCTCGAGCAGCAGCAGCATCGACCGCAGCGCCGCCGTCGTATGCGCGGGCATCGCCGAGATCGTGATCGTGAAGATGTCCATGGTCGCGCGGACGCCGGCGAGGGGGGCCGACTGCTGCGGTTCTGTCCGTTCGAAGGCTAGGGCTGCACCGTCTGCGGGAACCCCGGAAAAGGTGCAGGGGGCCGACCGATTTCGACCCTTCGGCGCGCTCAAGCGGCGCCGGCCACCTCAGGCGGCGCCGGGGACCTCCTCACACGACCCGCAGGCCCTTGTACGCCGGGTTGGCCGGCGGGCCCTGGGGCGCGAGCCGCCGCAGCGTTTCGAGCAGGATCGTGCCGACCATCAGGTTGCGATGGGTCTTGCTGTCGGCCGGGACCACGTACCAGGGTGCGTGTGCGGTCGCGGTGTTTTGCAGCACGGCCTCGTAGGCGTCCTGGTACCTGCGCCAGCGCTTGCGTTCCTCGAGGTCCTGCGGGTTGAACTTCCAGTGCTTGCTCGGATCGTCGATGCGCTCCTGCAGGCGCTTGCGCTGCTCCTTGCTGCTGATGTGCAGGAAGCACTTGACGATCGTCGTGCCGGTGTCGGCGAGCAGCCGCTCGAAGTCGACGATGCGCGCGAAGCGGCGCTCGCGCTCGGCGGCGTCGATCCACCCGCGCACGTATTCGATCAGCACGGCCTCGTAGTGCGAGCGGTTGAAGATGACGATCTCGCCCTTGCCCGGGACGTCGCGATGATGGCGCCACAGAAAGTCGCGGTCCGCTTCGAACGCGGTCGGCGCGCGGTAGCTCACCGCGCGCACGCCGAGCGGATCGATCGCCTGGAACACGGCGCGGATCGTGCCGTCCTTCCCGCTCGTGTCCATGCCCTGCAGCACGAGCAGAAGCTTGTCCTTTCGCAACGCGTAGAAATTGTCCTGCAACCGGGCGAGTTCCTTCGCGATGTCAACAATGCGTCCCTTGTCTGCAGCCTTGTCGCCGGCCGACAGCGGTTTGGCGGACGGGTCGAAGTCTTTCAGGGCGACCTTGCCCGGACGGTCGATTCGGTGGGACTTCAGTCGCTTGTCGATGAGCATGACGTTGGCTGGGTCTTGCCGTTGTGTTAGACGCACATCCTCGGCGCAGCCCACTAGGGTCGGGAAAGTACCAAACCGGCGCGTGGCCGGCGACGCGCAGCCGCAACGGACCTCCGCGGCGCGCCGTTTTTTGCGCCTGCACGAGGGGCGTCGGCGCTGCTCCGGGTCGGGACGTCGGCTGCTGTCAAGCGAATTTGCTGCAATGCGGGTTGTGAGGTTTCATTTCACAACCTAGCATGCGGGCAGTGCTGCGGGCGCCAACGCGCAGCGCTTGATCGGGGGCCGCCGGAAGTTCGGCGGGGTTGGTCATCACACTGGAGGCTTCATGAATGCACCCATGAGCCGCAGGCAGTTCTTCAGGATCTGCGCTGCGGGAATGGGCTCGTCCTCCATCGTCGGCCTGGGGATGTCGCCCGGGGCGGCGCTGGCGGAGGTACGAGCTTTCAAACTGGCGCGTACGACCGAGACGCGCGGCATGTGTCCGTATTGCTCGGTGAGTTGTGGCGTCATCATGTACAGCCTGGGTGACAAGGCGAAGAACGTAAAGAGCCGGATCATCCATATCGAGGGCGACCCGGATCATCCGGTCAACCGCGGAACGCTGTGCCCCAAAGGCGCCGGTCTGCTCGACATGGTGCACAGCCCGAATCGGCTGAAGTACCCCGAGCTGCGTGAGCCGGGCGGCAAGGAGTGGAAGCGCATCTCGTGGGACGAGGCGCTCGACCGCATCGCCAAGCATATGAAGGCGGACCGCGACGCCAACTTCATCGAGAAGAACGACAAGGGCGTCACCGTCAATCGCTGGAACACGACGGCACTGCTGGTGTCCAGCGCGTCAAGCAACGAGTCGGGTTACCTGACGGTCAAGACAGCGCGCGCGCTGGGGATGGTCGCGCT
>Ga0101944_10003442_pt1 | contig 22054 bp, 24 predicted proteins | sample DewCreD2012metaG_FD_75245 | JGI IMG/M metagenome (GOLD analysis project Ga0101944, IMG submission 75245) | Hot spring sediment bacterial and archeal communities from British Columbia, Canada, to study Microbial Dark Matter (Phase II) - Dewar... ... | reverse complement strand
CGAGGCCGGACGCCCCGACAGCGATGTACTGCGAGGCTGGTGCCTGCTGGCCTACCAGGACATCTACCGCCGTGCTTTGGAAGCCGGAGATTTGCAGACGAGCCTAGCCGCAGTCAAGCAGCTGCGGCGTTTCGCGGAGGAAACATGTTCGGACTGACACAGACGAAGCGGAACGTTGAGCCGACGCGCGCCGGCTCGAGCACCGAAGACGACCTGCTGGTGCACCTGCTGGCCCGCACGGACAGCTTGTGGATGCCCTGCCGCGTGCCTCTGGACTTTGGCGTGTGGTCAGAGGTGTACCGCCGACGCCGTGAGTACGTCGCCGACGGGCTCAGGTTGCCCGCCGATGAATCTGCCGCCACCAGGAAGAAGCAGGAGCGGGCCGTTTCGTCGCTGGTCGAGCGCGGGCTGCTGGAAATCAGCCGGGCCAAGTACGCACGCGTATCGGCGATGAAGCTGACCCACGAGGGAGACCTGTTCACGAGGTCATTGTGCAACGTGCCGGGCATGACCGACGCCCTCTGCCTGCTGCACGAACTGCACCATCGGCAACCCGACTTGCTCGACGGCAACCGCTCGTGGCACGATGAACGCCGCCTCTGCCGCATCGCACCCGGCCGCGACGAGCTCGTCGCGGAGGACCGAGCGAAGATTCACGCCCTCGAGGAGATCGCGGTCTGCGCGCTGACCCGCCAGTGGGTCGAGGCGTTGAGCGACACCCGGGGCCGCGTTTTCTACAGCCTCACCGCGACCGGCATGGATGTAGTCGAAGGCCGGACCGAGGTGCCGGCCGTGGAGGGTCCGCCGCGACCGTTGAAGGAATCGCACAGGGCCTACGACAAGCTGCTGGCCAAAGAGCTGCGGGCGATCCAGAACGCAACGGCAAAGGGCGGCCGCGGCATCGGAGCGTGTCCGCTGCCCGTGGGGCGGACGGCACGATCGGTTACGACTGTCGTGCCCTCAACCGTGCAGGCCGTGGTATAATATCGCCGATGCCACGGCGGCGACGAGCTCCACGACCGGAGGTGCCGATCACCGGCCTGTACTGCCCGAAGTGTCGATGCTGCGATTTGAGGGTTCTGTACGTGCAGCACCTCGAGGGCGGACGCGTTCGGCGAGTGCGTGTGTGCCGACTGTGCGGCCGGAAACTTCGCACAACGGAGGTGATGATGGAGATGATGACCCCGACCAAACCCGAAACGATGACGCGGAAGATCGGCCTGTACGTGGTCGAGGGCAACGACGACGCCGCCGCGGTCCGCACTGGCCTACGGACCGTCGCGAGGTTCGCCGGCACGGATGCGTTCCAGAAAGCCGTCGCGTACGCCACCGCTGCGGCCGGCGGGTCTGCAACCGTCCGAACCACGCCGGACGATAAGAGGATGCTCACGCCGACCACCGGCGGCGGCCCGGCCCGGATTCGCTGGTAGCCGTGGCTAGGGCTGCAACGCTGGCGCACGATAGCAGAATCACTGCTATCGCGAAAGCAGTATCGACGAAGTTTGACACCGCCCCTTGCATTGACCGCAAACCCGGGTACAATACCAGCATGCAGTTGAGCGACGTGCTACGGCTGGCCGTGCAGAGGTGGCCAGGGACACAAACCGAGTTGTCCAAGGCGACCGGCATATCCATCTGGAGCATCTGCCGATTCGCCAAGGGCAAGTATGGGCTGCCCCTGACATCCATCGACCGGCTGGCCGAGTTCCTCAAGCTAGAGCTGCGGGAATGTCAACCCAGAGCGGATAAATTATCCGCTTTGGGGTGCAATCGGGTGCAATCGAGTGCATCCAGCGGAAGGGGCGAACCGCGTTTTTCGCTCAAAAACGAAGACTGACGGCCACTAACCGGTGGTCTTAGCCGTTTCGGGACCAAGAGGTCGAAGGTTCAAATCCTTTCACCCCGATTCGACGCAAGAGTTTTGCCGAACGCGAGTTAGCGTACCTGCCTGCGTCGGGCAGTGCGGCTCAAGAGGTCCTGGAAAAACGGTACGTACCGTTTTTCGCCTCAGGAGTCGCATATGCCCAGGCTCAACGATCGACACCCCAAGTACCGCCGGCACCGCCACAGCGGCCAGGCTATCGTCACGCTGGACGGCAAGGACCATTACCTCGGCCCGCACGGCAGCCAGACCAGCATCCGCGAGTACGACCGCCTCATCGCCGAGCGGCTCGCCCATGGACGGCGTCTGCCGGTCGGCGACAGCACGGCGCCAGCCCTGACCGTCAACCACGTGATCCTGAAGTTCTTCGAGCACGCCGAGAGTTACTACAGGCGGGCCGACGGCACCCCCACCAGCGAAGTGGACAACTACCGCCAGCTGCTGCGAGTGCTGCGGCAGCTGTACGGCCACACGCCTGCCGCTGACTTTGGCCCCTGTGCACTCAAGGCCGTCCGTGAGCACATGATCGGCCAGAACTGGTGCCGCAGGAGCATCAACAAGCAGGTTCACCGCCTGTGCGCTGTCTTCAAGTGGGCGGCTGCGGAGGAGATGCTGCCCGCAAGCATCTACGCCCAGCTGAAGACCGTTGCACCCCTGAAGCGCGGCCGTTGCGCCGCCCGGGAGACCCCGCGCAAGGGGACGGTGCCGGAGGAGATGATCACTGCCATCCAACCGCATGTCAGCGAGCAGGTTTGGGACATGATCCAACTGCAGCGGCTGTCCGGCCCCCGACCTGGCGAACTGGTGTTCCTGCGTCCGCTGGACCTGAAGCCCGTGGACGAAGAGCTGTGGGTCCATGAGCCGGCCCAGCACAAGACCGCTTGGCGCGAGCACACGCGCACCATCAGGTTCGGACCCAAGGCCATCGCGATCCTGATGAAGTACGTGTCGAACCGGCCCGTGGACGCGTACCTGTTCAGCCCCACGGACGCCGAGGAAGTCCGCCGGGCCAAGGTCCATCAGGCTCGCAAGACGCCCCCGGAGCTGGGCAACAACATCGGCACCAACCGCAAACACAACCCCAGGCGCCGACCTCGCGACCACTACGATGTTGGCAGCTACCGCCGCGCGATTCAGCGTGCATGCGATCAGGCGTTCCCGCCGCCGCCCGAGTTGGCCAGGCATGAGGTGCCGGCGAAGCACGGTCACGGCACGAGGCCGGAGACCAAGGCCGCGTGGATGACGAGGCTGGGGCCGGACGGGTGGGCGAAGCTGAAGGAGTGGTGGAGGGCCCACCGCTGGTCGCCCCACCGCCTCCGCAAGAACGCCGGCACCGAGATCAGGAAGCACAGCGGCGTGGAGATGGCCAAGACCATCCTGGGCCAGCGGTCCATCGCCGTCACGGAGCTGTATGCTGAACGGGACGAGCGGAAGGCCGAGGAGATCATCCGGCGAATCGGGTAGGCGCCATTTCCGCGAGGACAAGGCCAGCAGGCCAGTTTCCGATGGGGCCAACAGGTGGCGAAAACATGGCAGCGTGGAACTTAGCTACGGCCTTTGCACGCTCTGTGGCAGCCGCACGGTGATGCGCAGACTGGGCTGCGTTCTGGAATCGGTGGCGACGTCGATGCTGGCGGAGCCCGCGGAGGCTGGTATTGCGCTGTCTGGCACAACCAGGGGCAGGTCGATCTGGCCTGACGCCGGCACCGCCGTCGCAGGCACCGTGGCCGTGCAGCCCGGTTGGGCGGAAGTCGCGTACAGCAGCCGGATGGGCTTGGTGCTGTGGTTGCGGATCACCACGCTGGGGCGATGCACCGCGACGGAGGGCACCGTGCTCAAGTCCACCACCGCCGGCTCCACGCTCAGGGGCAGGCCAACCTGAGCAGTCAGTCGGACCATGATGGCGGGCGCGCCTGGGTCGTCGGTCATCAGCAGTACCCGCTTCGAATACGCCATCGCGTCGCCCGGTGCCTTGAACCACAACTCAACATCACGCGTGCCACCCGCGACCATGAGCCCGGGCGCCGCCGTGATCCCCATGCACTTGCACTCGCTCTGGCTTCGCACGATTCTCAGCGTGCGGGACAGCGGGTTGCGGACCATGACCACGGCGGTGTGCTTCGAGCCGGGCTCCACGTAGCCCAGCGCGTGGGCGAACTCGGGGGTCTGGACCGGGCCGGCATGCGGCGGCCGAGCCGTCGGTGTCGGTGCCGTCTTCGACATGAACGCGCCCGCGACGTTGTCCTTGTCCATCACCTTGACGACGTGGCCCCCGTCCAGCCAGATCAGCTGCGGCGTGCTGAGGAACCACTCCCGGCTGGCGTCCAATCGCCCCAGCAGGTCCACTGCCGACGCCTTGGGATGGGCGGGCCCATAGGGCGGCAGCTCCACCAGCGCCAGCTTCGACAGCGGCGCTCGAATCTCGGCTGTGGCGCCGGTGCCAAGCAGCTGGCGGATCGATGCCTGGCACTCCGGGCAATCATGGTGATACAACAGCACCGTCCAGACGTCCTTTGCCAACTGGGGGCCGATGTCCACGTGCCTGGAGAGGGGAAGTGGCCGGCCAAGCCACTGGGCTGGCTCCAAGACCACGTGCCGCAGATCACCCACAATGCTGCCATCCGGGGCGAGCGTGCCGGGCCGGTAGCTGGCCATGGCCACCCACCCGAGGATCCCCATCGCCACGGCACCGGCCGGCAGCAGCACCCGGCGAACCAGGAACAGGCGCGGCTTCGGCAAGGAGTGAGGTGAGGGACGCAAGGCCAGCAGCGTGATGAGCACGAACAGGTCCAGGATCAGCATGTGCGCAGGCTTCACGCCTACCGGCCCAAAGCAGCCGCATGTCGCTTGGCCGGTAAACCAGGAGAATGCGCTGACAACTGAGAACACCGCGAAGGCCACCGTTGCCAGCCCCCAGGCCACGCGTCGATACAGTCCGCTGAGCAGCAGCACCCCAAGAAGCCCCTCCAACTCCACCTGAAGCATAGTCCACGGACCTCGGGTCCCCACGGGACGGGTCGCCACCTCGTAACCCTTGAGCACGGCTGCCGCCAGCAGCAGGGCGGCGACCGGCACACACAGGACCTCGAAACTCAGAAGGCGTTGCCGCACCAGCGCCCAAGTAGTGCTCTGTGTGACAACAGCACGGGCTTGCCGCATTCGGTTGGATCGGGAAGTGATGGTGGCCATGTGTCTCCCGCAGCTCCAGCCCTTCGCCGGGGCGCGCCGTCGCGGCGCGGCCAGACGGGGCACTTAGTTCTCCTTGGACTTGCCCCGCATGGCCAACTCCTTCCTGGCCCACTCAATCCAATCGGGGCGGGTATCCCGCATGACGAGCTTCTCCAGCATATCGCGCAGCTCGTCGCTCTTGTCGCCTTTCCTGACGCGGGCGCGAGCGGCGTTGCCCAGGAGCTGCGGGTTGTCCGGCTCCAGCCGCAAGGCGTCGTCGTAGCTCTTGATCGCCTCGTCCAGCTTGCCGGCGGCCTCCAGTACCAGCCCCAGGTTGTTTCGCGGCTCGGGTTGGTGGGGCATGAGTCGCGAGGCGTACTGGAACTCCCAGGCCGCCAGGTAGAGTTGCCCGGCGCGGAAGTAGACCAGCCCCAGGTTGTTGTGGGCCGGGCCGAACATGACATCGGCGGTGAGGGCTTTCTTGAGCAGTTCCTCCGCCTCAGCCACTTTGCCGTCCTTCAGGAGCCGCAGGGCCTGGGTGCTGTCCTTGCGGGCCTGCGCGGTGTTGCGGTTCGGGTCCTGGCCAATGGTCTGGTATCCCATGGGCCTGACCGGCCTGGCGCAGCCTCCCACCATGCCGACCAGCAGCGTCGCAACCGTGATGGCTCTCAACATTGCACTTTCCATCCTTTCCGCTTTGCAGGCCGAGTCTTTGTGGCCCTGTCACTCCGCGGTTGCGCCCGCGTTCCGCGGTGCGTACAGAATCGATGTCAGCGTCGCCTCCACAGTCCACAGGTCCGGGCTGTCCAGTTCCCGCGGACTGGCCAGACGAACACTCTTGATGCGCAACCCCATCGGTCCATCGCCCAGCGCGTGCAAGAAGCAGATTGTTTGCGCCAGCGTGACCTGCCGCAGCAGCACGTGCGTGGGCTTCTCCTTGAACGCGGTTTCGCCCACCCGCGCCGCCGGCTCGGGGGAGATGCGGACCAGGCTCTGCGTGGGCATCTGGGCCGACCGGGCGGACTGTTCGATCAGGCTCACCAGGGCCGCCGTCTCCAGTTCCTGCGATCCCGCCTGAACAGGGCGGCGGCGCAGCTGTTCGAGGCGGTCGGCCAGGCGCTGGCACTCGCCGTGGTCCCGGGCAGCCATCGCCGCCGCCCACGCTGCCGAGCGCATCTGCCTGTAGCATCCCATCGCCGCCAGCGCCAGCAGCACCAGCAGGGCTGTGAGCAGCAGCGGCATGCGTCGGCTGGTCATGGACTGGCCCTTTCCTTCGCGCTGCTGCGCGTGCCGGTCAGCACGAACGCCACACCCCCGCCGGGCATCTGCTCGGTCCGGGGTGGCTCGACCACGAATCCCTTCTGCTTGCTCAGGCACGCGGCCAGCAAATCGGCATCGCTATGGGATCGGGCCTGACCCTCCAGATACAGCCGGTCGGCCTCGAAACGCAGTTCCAGAAGTCGGTAGCGCAAGTCGCCGGGGAGGCGGCCCAGCGCATCCCTGAGGCAGAGCAGGGCCGAGGATCCCCGCACCGTGTCCGAGAAGTCGCCACTGATGGCCCGCAGGCGGCGCTCTTCGCTGGCCAGACGAGCCGCCACGTTAATCGGCATGGACTGGGCAGGCAGGACGCGACGGAAGATGGCCTGCTGCTCCCGGCGGTGGCGGTCCTCAACCTGCGCCCAGCGACTGGCCCGTCAGAGCATCGCCCCGCTGAGCGTTGCCAGAAGCAGGCACGCCGCGGCCAACGCCGCAGTCAGCGGCCGGCCTAGCCGCCCGTAGCGATCCTGCGGCGGCAGCCCGAACTGGCGCAGGTCAATCCACGGCACCAGCGTCCCGCTCAGGGCCGCGGCGCCCCCAGCGGCCGCCGCGTCCGCCAGCGAGAGGTCGGTCTGGCTGACCAGTTGGATCTCCGGCATGCCGCGCAGTCGCTCCAGCACAGCGGGCTCAGCAGCACAGGCCGCCAGCCGCAGGGGCTGGTTGGCGGCCAGCGCGGAACTTCGCACTGCCAGTTCCAGCTCCGTGTCGGCGTGCCACAACATGCGCCAGCCCACAGGCCGGCCATCTTCACACACGATCCACTGCAGGTTCGCGCCGTCGCCCCAGAGGATCGCGTCGATCGGCGGATCGGCCAGTCCGCGCTGGGTCAAGAGCCATTGCGCCGCCAGGAGCGCTTCGGGGCAGATGCGCTCGATCGCGATGCCACGCTGCTCCAACGCCTCGATGATCGGCTCAAGGGCATCACGGGCCACCGCGATTCCCAGGGCAGAGGCGGCATCGCCGGCGAAGTCCGCCGCGACCTCCTCAGCCGCGACCGGCAGCTTCTCCTCCATCCGGAAGAGCATCGCGCCGAGCCGCTTTCTCCGCGGCAGGTCCTCCACGCGGATGCCAGCGCACAGACACCACGCCGAGGGCAATGCCAGCAGCACCCCGTCGCCGCGATGTCCGTTGCGGCACAGTGCGTCGGCCAGGGCCGCGGCCAGTTCCGAGGGCAGCGGCTGCGGCGATGCCACGGGCACCTCCGTCCAACGCGCCGCCCCTGACCCGTGGCAGGCCACTCGCCAATGAGCCGGACCCGCAAACAGGATGTGCCGTTCTCGCGACATCGCTCCCGCGTTCCTCAGGCAACGGACTCAGTTGCTGCCACGATTGATCTTCAGCACCAGGTCCTGGCCACAGTAGCGCACGGTGATGCAGTCGGTCTCAATGCTCAGGATCGTGGCACCGCCTGCGCTCTCACCGACCTTCTTCATCTCCATCTGTCCATCGCTCAACAGCACCAGGGCGATGCAGTTGTCCGGCTCGATGACCGTGCCTTCCAGCTTGATCGCCAGCGGGGGTGGCTTGGCGGCGACGATAGCCGGCCCCGCCGGAGCGGGGTCGTACAACGGCCGGCGCAGCTGCAGCCGCGACAGTGGCTCAAAGTCAGCCAGCGGCGGCAGCCTCGTCGCGGAAGCTTCAGGCGAAAGGGCCTTCGCCTGGCCCGCGTCGACCGCCGGCTCGACGCCCAGTGGCGCCAGCCACCCCCACCATGCCACGGCGACGCACCCCAGGCCGCAAGCCCAACTCACGCCCCACAGCACGGATCGCCATCGGCGGACGTTCATGGCTGTTGCCGTTCCAGCGCCCTAACGCCAACCCGCAGCGCTCTACCACGCAAAGCGCAGCGCCTTGCTCGAATCGCCATCGATGATGGCCAGATCATACCATGTTCGCAGGTCATCCCGACAGACCATCCACACGCTGAAGCACCGCGTTTGGTCGGTCAGCAGCGACAGGATCGCCTGTCGCTTCTCCTTGCTCAGCTGCAGCTGGGCCACCATCGCGGGCAGTTCCAGGTTCGGTCGTTCCCGGCGCAGTCGTAGCAGCCCGGCAGTCTCCAGGGCATCGAGCGTTCCCTCGCACACCGCCGCCATGGCCTGGTCCGAGGCCGTCCGGTAGTTGAGCCTTCCACTGCCCCAGCAGGTGATCTGGTCCGCCGGTCGCGCCTCGCGGCCCTCCGTATCGACCAGATGCTCGGGGGACGCCAGGGTGAACAACTGACCGTAGCTGACGAACGGCGCGATCAGCGGCCCGGCGTCTGAACTGGCCGAGGTCCTGGGCGTGGAGTCAGAGGGCGGAACATGGCGTGGGAGCAAGCGGATGTCCAAAGGGCTTGGCCCTAGCAGCACGCGCAGCACGCGTTGAGTCTGCTCTCGGCCAAGACGGCGGTAGAGGTAGTTGACGTTGACCTTCGCCTCCTCATCGCCGACCAGCGCCAGGTAGGAACGGCCCGCCAGCTCATACTCGATGCGCACCGACCGGAGGGGGGTGGGCGACTGCTCGCCAGCCCGGTCCAGCAACTCGCCAGCGCATCGTCCCAGCGTCCACTGGGCACTGCGCACCGCCCAGCGCCGCCGCAGCTGCTCTTCGGCCAGGCGGGCTGACGAGGCCGCCTGCAGGCTGCGCAGGGCTACGACAGAGAAGGCCGAAGCCGCCAGGCCAAGCACCACCAGCGTCATCAGCAGCACGTAGCCCCGTCGAGGCGGCGAGGGCGATGTGACCAGGAGACGAACCATGCGATGTCCTTTTCGCCTACCGCACCACCACAATCTGGTCCACGGCCGGCACCTGAGCGCCGTTCAACTGCAGGACGATCCGCACCTGCGCCGGCACTTCGCCAGCGGGCTTGCTCGCTTCCGCCCCTTTGTTCGCGGCGCCAACGGCAGTGACCCGAAAGCTGGCCACGTCGCCACACAGCACCTCGCCCCATTGCGCGCCGGTGGAAAGCTCGTCGAGCGGCTGCTGGAGGCGAAGCAGGTGCCGCTGACGCCCGGTCCCGACCAGCGCATAGCTGATCCTCGCAGGCCGGTGCGTCGGCAGCAGGCCCTGCACATCCAGCGCCCCGTGGCCCTCAAGCACCAGGCTCGCCCCTTCCTGGCGAAGGCTGTGGGCACATAGCAGGTCGCGTCGCAGGAGCTCCACGGCATCGGCGATCCACGGCTGCGGGTGCTCGGTTGCCCTCGACGCTCTGGCCGCTGACCCGACGACGGCCAGCACCGCCAGCATCAACAACGCAGTCAGGGCGGTGGCCAGCAGGGCTTCCACCAGCGTGAACCCGCCGCGGCCCGCAGCCGCAGGCGGCCGCGCCGGGCTGCTAGCGGACGGGGAGCGAAGTTGGTGGGGCCGTCGTCGCATCGGTCCTTTCAGGTCTCGTGGGAAGCATCAAGTCAACGGTCAGCGTTGGCTCCGACGTGAGGGCTGCGGCCCCGGGTCGAAGCTCCACGCGCACGACCTCGGCGGCGATCTCCTCGACGCCGCGGCTAGGCACCACTCGGGTCGACCAGCGCCATCTGCCTGCTGCGCCGCTGGCCGACCGCTTGAGTGTCGCGGGTTCGAGCCACCAGCGCCCCAGTAGCTCCTCGGCCGCGGCTGCCGCATCCTGCTTCTGCGCAGCCAGGGCAGCTTGGCGTGTGTGCTGGGCTCCGGCCAACACCAGTATCACCAACACTGTGCCCAGGATCGCCAGCGATGCCACCACCTCAACAAGGGTCATACCCCGACACCTTGCGGCGGCGTCCGCGTCGATGCCGTCAGCCCTGGTCATGGGTATCCTCATGCCGTTACCCTCAATCACGCGCGCACGGGATGTGGTCCAGCATCGACGGACCTGGCCATCGGCCCTCCGTGCCGCCCGCAAGTTCCAAGATGCCGTTCCCTGCCGGTTCACGGCCGATCGGCCGCGACCGGCTCTGCGGGCCATGTGGCACCGTCTCCTGCAGCATGGCTTCCACCACCTTGTCGTCATCGATGACCATCGGCTGGCCGCTCAGGCCCGCAATCACAAGCCATTGCCGCTGCTGGTTCGCCCCGCGCACCAGCAGGGCATAGCTGGGCGTTAGGCCCAGCGGCGAGCAGGCCACCACCACCTCGCCTGAGCGAACCTGCCGGCCGTGCACCACCACACATTCCAACCCGAATCCCTCGGGAAGTCCCAGTTCCTGGCCCTGCGGCCGCTGGCTCTGCGCATCGACCCACAACACCGAGGCGCTCTGGATGCGGTAGACCAACTGCTGCGGCCGGCCACATCGCCTGGCATACTGCCGCACCATCTGGTCGCGATAGGTGAGCCTCTCCATCGCCTCCGAAAGCCTCGCATGCTGGCCGGCGCCGCGAAGGGACACCGTCACCGCGACAGTCAAGATGCCGAGGATCAGCAGCGCGGCCAAGATCTCGATCAGCGTAAAACCGCCTTGCGATCTCATGGCCTGCCCCGCTCCTTGCGACGTCACGCCTCAGAACCGTCCCTCTACCGGTCCTTCTTCAGGTCCCAGCTGACGATGTCGCCGTCTTCGCCCTCGCCGCCTTCGCGGCCATCCCTGCCGTAGCAGATCACCTCGTAGGATCCATTGCGCCCGGGATAGTTGTACTGGTACGGTCGGCTCCAGGGATCGACCGGCGTCTGGTTGATCAGCGGCTCGGCGAACTTCTCGCTAGGTCGCGTGAGGACCATCAACCCTTCCTCATTGCTGGGGTAACGCCCATAGGTGGCATAGAACGTCTCCAGGGCGTTGCAGAGCGTGGCGATCTCACTACGGGCCGTGTTCTGCCGTCCCTTGGACATGAAGTGCCGCACGTTGATGGTCACCATCCCCGCCAGCAACCCTATGATCAGCAGCACGATCATGATCTCCACGAGGCTGAACGCCCGCGCCACAACACGTCCTCGCCGAGCCGGCACGCTACAGAACATGGCTGGCCTCCAGAATGGGCATCATGGTCGCCAGGGCGATGATCAGAACGAACACCGCCAGGCACAGGACAAACAGCGGCTCCAACACAGCCGTGAACCGCTGCGCGGCGGTGGTGAGCTCCTGGTCGTAGTCCCTGGCCAGCCGGTCCAGCATCTCCTCCAGCCGCCCCGACTGCTGGCCCACCGCGAAAATCTGCACGACGACCGACGGGAAGGCCCCCGTGGCCTCAAGGGCGGGCGCGATCTGCCGGCCGGCTTGCACCGACTGCTCGAAGACCTCCAGGGCATGTCTGAGCACCCGGTTGCGGACGCTGCGTCGGGCGATCTCCACCGCCCTGAGGAAGACCACCCCGCTGCGCAACAACACCGGCATCACCACCGCGATACGCACCACCGCCTGCTTGCGCAACAGATTGCCCACAACGGGCAGTTTCAGCTGCAGGCGATGCCAGGCCCATGCACCCCGTTCCGTCCGCAGGACCAGCGCCAGCGCTCCGGCCAGGCCGGCGGCTCCACCCAGCAGCAACCACCACCGGTGCACGAGCAGGTCGCTGGCGGCCAGCACCAGGCGCGTGGCCCACGGCAAGGGCCTGCCCTCACGCACCAGCGCCTCCAGAAGGTTGGGCACCACAAACGTCATCAGGAGCACCGTCACGACCACGCCGACGATCAGCACGAAACAGGGATAGAGCAGCGCTGTTGTCAGGCGGTTCCTGAACCGGGCGGAACGTTCCTTGAACTCCGCCAGCTGCGCCAAGGCACGCTCCAGGTCGCCAGCGCTCTCACCCACCTCGACCAGGTCCGTGCACAGCGCATCGAACGCCTCCGGTTGCTGGCGCATCGCCTCAGCCAGCCCCGCCCCGTCCGCCACCCGCTCGCGCAGGAGCAGGAGCCGGCCGCGGAACGCTCCGCGATGCTGGCGGATCGTGCTGTCCAGCGCCTCCAGGAGCGGGATGCCCACCGCCAGGAGCGTTGACAGCTCCCGCGCAAATGTCACGACCCGGGCGGCCTGCCGTCGGCCCCTGAGCCGCGCCCACCAGCTGATTGCCGACGATGGCACCTGGGGGCGCAGTTCCTGGGGCGTCAGACCGCGGGCCCGGAGCAGGTCCCGCGCCTGGCGCGGCGTGTCGGCGATGATGCTGCCGCTGGCCGTGGAGCGGTCGGAACCCACCGCCTTGTACGCATACACCGCCATCGCTGTTCCCGACTCTCCTGGCGTCCGCCTTGAGCGTTCGCCAGCTCGACCCCACGCCGACGGGCCGCCGCTAGGCGATCGCGCACCCCACTCGCAGCACCTCATCGGGCGTGGTGGTGCCGTTCAAGATCTTCGATACCCCATCGTCCAGCAGGGCTTTCATGCCCGCCTCAGCCGCCGTCGCCTTGATCTCCGAGGCCGTGGCGCAGCTTTGGATGCGGCGACGTACCGGCTCGTCCACCGTCAGCAGCTCGAAGATGCCCACTCGTCCACTGTACCCGGTCTCGCGGCAGCTCTTGCAGCCTCGCCCGCGCCGCATCTGCCCCGGCGCGACCGCAGCAGGATCGAGGCCCAGCAGTCGCAGGTCGCTGCCGCCGGGCTGGTCCGCCGCGGCGCAGGACCGGCACACCCGCCGAACCAGGCGCTGTGCCATGGCGCCCACCAGCGAACTGGCCACCAGGTACGGCTCGATTCCCAAGTCCAGCAGCCGCGTGATGGCGCTGGCGGCGTCGTTCGTGTGCAGCGTGCTGAAAACCAGGTGGCCCGTCAACGCGGACTGAATGGCCATCACCGCCGTCTCACGGTCCCGGATCTCGCCCACCATGATCACGTCCGGGTCCTGCCGCAGAACGTGCCGCAGGCCACCGGCGAAGGTCATCCCCTTCTTCTCCGAAACCTGGGTCTGGCTGATGCCCTGCAGCTGGTACTCGATCGGGTCTTCCAGCGTCAGGATGTTGCGCTCCTTGGCGTTCAGCTCCTGCAATGCCGCGTAGAGCGTGGTGGTCTTGCCCGACCCCGTCGGCCCCGTGACCAGGATCAAGCCGTGCTCAAGTGCGATCAGGCGGCGGAACTGGCCAAGGATGGACGGAGGCATGCCCAACTCCCCCAGCGTGTAGAGCCGCGCCCCCTTGTCCAGGAGCCGGATGACAATCCGCTCGCCATAGCTGGTGGGCAGGCTGGCGATGCGCAAGTCGATGATGCGGTCGCCCACCTGCACGGTCGCCCGACCATCCTGGGCCAGGCGCTTCTCGGCAATGTCCATGCGACCCATCACCTTCACGCGGCTGATGACCTCCTCCTGCACGGCCTTGGGCAGATCGAAAGCGTCAAAGAGAATGCCGTCGATGCGCAGCCGCACGATCAGCTTGTCCTCGTAGGGCTGCAGGTGCACGTCCGACGCGCTCGCCTGCGCTGCTTCGAAAACCATCAGGTTGACCAGCTTGATGATGGGGGCCCGGCCAGAGCTGTCCAGGAGGTCCTCGGCCCTGCCCGTCGATTGCACCAGCTCATCCAGCACCTCACGGCGATCAAGCCTCTGAATGACCGCCTGCGCCTCGCCGCTGCGCTGCTGGTACGCGGCATTGATGGCCGAGGCAATCTGCGCCGGGGGCGCCAGCACGGCCTGCACCGCCCGCCCCAGGTATCGGGCGAGTACGTCCAGTTGCTCCAGCGCCGCGGGATCCGCGATCGCGACCCGGAGGCAGCCGTTGTCGCTGGCCAGGCCCAGCAACCGATGCTGGCGCGCGAAGGCGATGGGGATACGTTCAACAAACTGCGCCGACGGCAGGCAACCGCCCATGTCCCCCAGCACTGGGATCTCCAGCGCCGATGCGACCGCCGCGGCGATGTGGGTTTCCTCCAGGCCCGCCTGCCGCGCAACCTGAACGACCGACACATCGCGCTGCTCGTCAAGCGGCGGAAGCCCAACGCCCACCTCGCGGGCGCGCTCCTGCAGAGCCGCCCTCAACCGCGCCCACACATCGCCAACCAATGCCCCTGTTGTCACGGCTCATCCCGGTCCCTTGTCGCCAACGTTACGGGAAGATCTGCACACATCCTTACCGCGATCGCCATCTGCCAACTGGCGTGAGGACCCATCATACCCGGCCGGCCCACGGTTTGCACCAACCAGCGTCTCCAACGCCGGCATCGCCGTGCCCGCTTCACGGCATCGGCATCGGCTCGCTGGTGGGGTACTCCGCCGGCAGACCTGCGGCCTGGAAATCCCGCCCCGACAGGTACTTCAGGTCCTCAAACTGGTCGTCCCTCAGCACAATCGGGCGGATAAACACGAACAGCGTGGTGTCGGAACGCTCGCGGCTGCTCGATCCAAAAGCGTCCCTCAGCAGCGGTATCTCGCCCAGCAACGGGATGGTGGTCCGCGACTCGGCCGAACTACGCCGGTTGATCCCGCCCACTACGATGCAATGGCCGTCGGGGATCGTCACCTTGCTGGCTACCGAGTCGGTCTTGCGCGGTGGGGGTATGCCCGCCGAGCCCGCCCCCACAAAGCTGTTCAGGCTGATGGCATATTCCAACTGCAGGTGGTCGCCCTGGGCAATGTGGGGCGTGAGAGTGATGGTCGTGCCCGCCGTGGCATACCCGGCGAAGCTGGTGGTGGCCACCGTCTGGGAAGCGTTGACGCTGGTGAAGGGCGATTCGGATACCGAGACCAGCGTGCCCGTGGCGTTGTCGTTGACCAGGATCTTGGGCGCTGAGACCACCATCGCGCGGCTGTTGCTCGACAAGGCCCGCACCACAATATCCGCGATGTCTCCACTGAGCAGGGCGCCCGTAAAACCGGTACCAGGCATGAGGCTCAGCCGCCCCGTGTCGCGGTCAACCCGGGAAACGCCGAAGGAACTCAGGGTAACGTACTTGTTCTCTGAGTTGGTCTCCAGGTTGCCGGCACTGATGTCCACCGCGAACGAGAAGTTGTTGCTGGTATCCAGCGTGACGATGGTGCACTCCAGCAGCACCTGCGGGCGGCGCCGGTCGAGCATCCTGATCAGCTGCTCATACACCCTCTGCGCCGCCGGGTCGGCGATCACGATGATCGTGTTGGTGTTCACGTCCGCCGTGATCGTGGCCCGGGCAGTCTTCAGCGTCTGCGCCGCCGGCCGAGGGACAGCGGGCTCGGCCGCCGGCGTCTCGGACGGATTGGACACGTTCCGCACGCCTGGCGGCGCACCCGACGCGCCCGCCGCGGCCGGAGGGGCGGCCGGGGTCCTTGGAGCGGTCTCCCCGCCACGGGCCCCCTCAAGGCTCACCGCGCCCAGATCGCCCTGGCCCGCGATCGAGCGAATGGTCTCCATCACCTCGCTTGCCGTTGCGTTGGTCAGCTTGAAGAAACGAATCGGGCTCTGCTCCTCGGGCAGCGGCACGTCCAGCTCGGCCTTGAGCTCCTGGATCCGCTGATGCACCTCCGGCGGGGCCGTCACGATCAACATCCGCGCATCGGCGTCAATCACGGACTGATACAGCCGCTTGGCGGTTGCGGCACCGATCAGTTCGCGGGTCAGGCGATCCACTCGCTCGGGCGCCACGCTGCTGAACGCATACGTCCTGGTCAGCACCTCCAGCGGCACGTCCAGGCTTCTCAGGATCGCCAGAGCCTCCTCGATGCGCTGCCGCGGGCCGATGAGGATCAGCTGATTGGTGCGGGGGTCGTGGCTGATCTCCAAGCCCTCGCCCGCCAGCGGTGCCAGCCCGCTGAAGCGCCCCTTGGCCGCCAGCGTCTGGCTCACCTGCTGGGCCAGCTGCGACGCCTCCACGTGCCTGACGGTTGCGAACTCCACGCTCACGGCGGCGCGGGGCTGATCCACCAGAGCCACCAGCTGGCTGATGCGCCCGATATTGGACGCGAAATCCGTCACGATCAGCGTCCGCTGCTCAGGGATGGCGATGCTGTTGCCGCCGGGCTGCGTAAGGAACGGCTTGAGAATCGGATCAACCTTCGCCGTGTCGGTGTGCTTGAGGGCGAAGATCTGCGCCACCACCGGCAAGTCGCCGCCAGCAATCCGCGTGGTGGGCTGGGCCACCGAGTTCAGGTTGGCCGCCGCCACGATCCGCTTCCACCCCGGCAGGCCGGCCTCCACCACCGCGAGGTTCTTCATCCGCAGCACACTCTCCAGCAACGCCGGCAGCGACGCCTTGGTCACCTTGGCCGGCGAGCGGATGGTGATCCGCTGCGCGGCCACCTGCTCGTCATAGAGAAAGTTCACCCCCAGCCGCTGGCTGACATAATCCACCAGCAGCTTCAGGGGCGCGTTGTCCGGGAAGTTCAGGACGATCTCATCCGCCGGCTGCGAGGCCGGCGCAGTGGCCTGCCCCAGCGCCGGCAAAACACAAGCCCCCAGCCCCACGAGCGCAAACGCGACTGCAACGATGTGCCGCATGGGTCAGTCCTCCGCGGATGCATCGGCCCGCTCAGGTTCCTGACGACCCTCCGTGGCTCTCCTTCAGGCCGAGTTGAGCGCTGCTGGCCTGCCCGATCACATGTAGCTCAAAGCAACCACGCCAACCATCATACCACCAATCCACGCGACCCAGAAGCCCCGTGTGCAACAACGGATGCATTGGTGATCAATCCCACCACAGATGGAACTGCTGATGCTTCAGGATATACTCACGCACCTTCAGGGGCGCCACGATATCCTCCGCCTCGGGGTCCAGCCATTTGAGCCGCTGCTCCACCCAGTTGGCGTCCTCGGCACTTACTGTCGCATCGAAGGCGCCAAGAAACCCTTTGCGATCGGCGTAGATCGCCTTGAAGGGACATCGCTTGTAGAGCGTGTCCAGAAAACTCCGCAGCCGGCGGTTGTCTGGCCGCGGCCCCGCCAACTCCTCTACAGTCAGCAAACCCTTGCGGACCATTTCTGCTACCGGGCTGTCCGGAACTGCGTCAAGCGTGCGCCGAATCACCTCCGGGCTGTTGTAACATGGCGGTATCCCGACAGCGCATAGTGCTGCGATTTCCGCTGGCGTCACGGACCGAACAGCGTAGAGCATCACTCCCTCTCGCCGTGTAACACGCAACTTCGAGAGAACGCGGTCACTTCCACCACAGAAGAGCTGAACGCCATCATCTGCTGCTTCCGCCTGGTGTCGGCGCACGTGCTGCTGGGCCTCCTCAACTGGATGCTCCCGCCGTCCCATATGCCCGCGGATCAGACGCCCATCTAGGCGCAATGCGAACGCCAGTGGTCTGGGGCCCAGCCACCGATCCAGTCGCGTCTCGCTCTTGGCCATAATCGCCTCCGGATCAGTCCGTGTGGAACTCCATCGACTGTCGCCCCCTGGCTCGAGCGCCCGGTCTCCAGCCGGCCACGCCCCATACCGCGTGATCCAGCGGATCGGGGTGAAAATGAAGCGTGAACTTCCGCGCCGTCTCGTCCGTCTCCGCGTAAACCTGGAAGCGCAGGCCGCATCTGTAGGCCACAAGCTGCTGGAGGCCAAACTGCGTCCACAGCGCGCTGCCACGCCACGCCTTCCAGAACGTCCAGGGCTCCCCGACCCCCGGAAGCCACTCATGGCCCGTCTTCAGTTCGAAGACCTCACCACTTTCGCCAATGCGCCCATCATAGCTGATCTTCGCACCCTCAGGCGTCTCGACGTAGTAGTCTTCGTTCCGCCCCGAAAGGTAAGTAGCTATCTGGTTGTGGTATGCGTCCCCGCCAAGGCGCGGGCCCCACCGCTTCTTGCAGCACGGATCTTCTCGTCGTCTTGCGGGGGCTGGGGCCGGACCCGGGTCAACAGCGCGCAGTTGGGGCGCGGGGCGCAAGTCGGTCGCCGGGTCGGGCGCTAGGGATGCCCGTTGCTGAACATGGCGCTCGTGGTTATAGAGCCACTGCCCCGCCAATATGATGCCCACCACGATCGCCTCTCCCCCGCCACCACCCCCACCTCCACCTATGTCAAGATCGGGAGTCTGGACCATCTTGAACCCTGGAGTGGGCCGCAGCCCGGCAGGATCCATCTCGGTGATCGGCGAGGACCGAACATACTGGTACAAGCTCATCCCATCCACATACCCCACCGGGTCCCTCTGCGTCCACCGGCCCGCGGTCGGGTGGTGGAAGGCCTCGGCCGGCGGGCAGGCCGCCAGCACCGTCGCCACGAGAACCACGGCCGCCGCTGTCGAACTGAGCTTCATCGTGCACCTGCCCTTTCCTCCGTTGCCGGTCCAGTCGCCTCGGGGTTCGCCGCCGAAATCGCGGATGACTCGGGGGCGGGCCAGCCCGCTGCGCCCTGGTCGCATGAAACCTTCATTCACCGCACCTCACCGGCTTTGCCGGCGCACCCTGGCCGGTTATCCGCCGGCCGGACGGCGATGTTGGGATCGCTCAGTGACACTCGTCCACCACTCCACCAGCGAGAGGGCGCCAACAAACCGTGGCCATTGAAAGGGCCCAAGACGCAACGTACGCGAGAGGCACTCCAAGCAATGCCCACCCGTGAAGCGGCATATGCCCGGAAAGCAAGAACAGTACCCATGACAGTGCGGCGACGATACAGCCAAAGCAGACTAGCCTCAGCGTTCCCGTCCGCAGGACCGCACTGGCGAACACATGCGCACAGGCTTCCAGCGGCGGCAGGCGCCCGCCGATCCACCTTGCTGCAACCAGGAAACACAACAGCCCAAAGGCCCCATGGAACATAGCGCCACCCAGAGCCATCTGCCAATCGACGGGGCCCACACGTTCCACTCGGATGTCAGCGGCGCCCGCGCCAATAAGTTGGGCGCGGACAATGTCCACCTCAAACCAGATTGCTGGATAGCAGACAGTCTCCACATAGAGCACCAGTGGCAGGGCCACCAGCCTCACACCGGCATAGATCGCGACTTGGCCTGAACAGCGTCCCACGTTTCGTTGCCTCCGAACTCACGACCCAGAACGCGACACCTGTGCAACCGTTCCTGCCCAAGGATACCACAAGCCGCGCCTTCACCTCAGCGGATGAGCTCGCCGCACTGCTCCCGCGTCGAGCACGTACGCCAGGATGTTCCCGATCCTTCCGCTCCGCCTGCCCCTCATGCACCATACTCCGGCCGGTGTGGCATTACAGCCGTCCCGGGGGCACACCGCACCAGGCGCACGCTCGATATCCGGCCAGCCAGACCAATGGGCTTGCGCCGCGCTAGGGCGGTGGTACCAACACCGCATCGGCCCCCGCCGGTACGGGACAACCTTCACAACCGTAGTGCACCATGGTGGGTGCCCATGGCTGGTTCGTGGAGTACGGGCGGCCCCTCCATGTGCCAGTCGTACGCCCAGACACCTTGGCAAATGTCCACGTGACGTGGGGAGTAATGGATATCCTGCCAAAGAAGTACGTTACTTGTTCACCCTTCCAATACTGCTTCTTCACCCAGTTATAGCACTCACAAGCACATCCCTCTCTCACAACCTCGGGCAAGACGCGGTGGACTGCCGATACGGGACGCTGACCTTTGTGCTCGTAATAGGGCTCTCCATGAGGAACATACCCCCCATACGTGACCCAAAAGAACCTGCCGCTAGGGTCCGCGCCGGCTGGCGGACGGCCGCGAACATACTCATACAGCCCCATACCATCCACATACCCCGCCGGGTCCCTCTGCATCCACCTCCCCACCGTCGGGTGGTGGAAGGCCCAGGCCGGCGGGCAGGCCGCCAGCACCGTCGCCACGAGAACCACCGCCGCCGCTGTCGATCTGAAGTTCATCGCGCACCTGTGCTTTCCTGTGTTGAGGCCCCGCTACCGCAAGACGCTGCGATTACTGATCGCTGTCATGCAGGTCCACTCGCCATGCCCCCTGCCACACGTTCTTCTGCGCGCCATTCCGACCGCCTCGGGCCACAGCCCGCCGCGCCCCACTTCACCACGACCAAGGCGCTATGCCATTCGCCGGCTTCGTCTGCACCGTCAAGCCCTGTCCGCAGCGCAAGCCTGCCCGAAGCGGTGTAGGCTGCCGTCGGCGCTGTTGGCCAGAAAGCTGGGGCACTGAGTTCTGTCGTTCCGTCCGCATGGGTCGCGCTATCCTCGTCGCTGTACTACATCAACGGTCGGTGTCAGGCCTGCCTCGGCCGACACGATGAGGGTCTCAGCACGAGCGAAGCATACTACCCAAGATGCTCGCGCCTAGTCCGCCCAAGCCGATCACACCAGCGATCCGTCCGTAGGGTCTCCCACCTGCCAGACTCTTGGGCCCGAAGGCGAAGGCAACGATGCATGTCATGAAGGCGCCCGCGCTGGCGAACGCAATCACCAACACCGTGGCGGACACGCGCCACAGTGCACGTGACACTTGCTTGGAATGCGGGTATCCCCTGCTAATCTCATAGACCTTTCGCGCGGGATTCAGCAGCTGTTCGGGCGCTCCGACCCAAGTGAGCCACAGCAGGCAGGAAACAATGGTTGCCAGCAGCATGGTCAGTAGCGCGCCTCGCCGACCAGCCCACATCGCGACGCCCGCGTCTGCCTGCGGTTCCACTCCCATGACGTACCTCCATCGTCAAACTACGCGTTCAGTAGTAACCAACATCCACACCCTGAGGGTACGCGCTGATCGCCCGTCGTAGAATCGCACGTGCCGTAATCCCTCCGGAGGAACCTCTCGTGCCTTGGGCTCGCTTCATGGTCTCGTGAAGGATGACCCTTGAGAGAGCTATGTCCGTAGAGATCGTTCGTGCGGCATCTCGGAGTTCCTTCCTCGGTGCGTCGCCGGAGTGCTGCAGGACACGCTCTGCGGTCGGCGGTCCGTTCCGGCTACCGACGTCGCAGCAAAAGGTCCTCCGTAGGGCGACGTTTGCTCGGGCGTGTAGAAGCCAAGACCATTGATACTGCGCAGTTATGCCGGCGGATGGGAGGCCGGTTACCTTGCCGAGCCCGAAACCCCCGACAATCTCCTCGTTGGCAGGATCTTTCAGATGACGGTAGACACTGGATGGTGAAATGAATGCCTCGCCGTACAACCCCAGTCCGTAAACGGCGGACCCTGTCACGGTAATAAAGTCCTGCTTGTAGCTTGACACGCCATAGCTCAGGCCCCAGACCCAGAAGGCTCCGAAATTGCTCGAGAAGCTCGGCCCAGGCGTACCAAGGCCAAGGCCGGCACCAATAAACGCGAACAAGCCTTCACCCCCGTTCCGGCAGTCGTACAGATACTGGAAGCCGCCAGACACGGACCATGTCACGGGGGGTAGGTAGAAGGGCCCGCCAATGCTAAATGAGGCAAACTCCATCCCGACGCCATCAGCATGGAAGAGCTTGGTCACCCAAGCACGCCCCGTGGGATCACACGCGTTCAGGGGGCTTCCCGAGACATACTCGTAGAGTGTCGTGCCATCGACGTATCCGATCGGATCCCTCTGCATCCACCTCCCCGCCGTCGGGTGGAGCATGCGATATCGCACCTGGTACAGCCCCGTCTCCGGGTCGAACCGATACCCGCAGTACAGGACCTGGTTGTCGGCGATCGAGGCGTTGCGGACGGTCCACTCGGTCGTGGGCTGGCCGGCCAGGTCCTTCGTGCCGGCCAGGAACGTCACCTTCCCGTACGCATCGTAACGGTACCGCTCCACCACCAGCCCCGACTCGTTCACCAGCGCCGTCACGTTCATGTTGGCGTCGTTCGTGTAGAACAGCGTCTCTTCAAGCCCGTCCACTTCGCTGTTGTTGGCGTCGCGCCAGCGCAGCACCGGCGCGTCGATGTACCGCGCATCCCACACGTACTGCTCGTACGCGGCCGAGCCTTTGGTCACCTCCAGGACCTGCCAGTTCTCGTTGTAGTAATAGTGGAACGTGTCGCCGCCGG
>Ga0101944_10002384_pt1 | contig 22059 bp, 21 predicted proteins | sample DewCreD2012metaG_FD_75245 | JGI IMG/M metagenome (GOLD analysis project Ga0101944, IMG submission 75245) | Hot spring sediment bacterial and archeal communities from British Columbia, Canada, to study Microbial Dark Matter (Phase II) - Dewar... ... | reverse complement strand
AGGGGTCAAGCGCCAGCCCCCTCCCGAAGGTTCCAATACCTTCGGGAGGGTACGGGTCGGCGTAAGCTTCGAGGCCGAGGACGAGGACGATTGGGGGGCGACAGGGTGTGCGGTCGTGGACGCCCTAGGCCTTCGGCGGCGCGGACGGGCCGTCGTAGTGGATGTGGACGTGGAGGTCTTCGCCGCAGCCGAGCTGCTCGAGGCCCCGCAGCTCCTGGCGGAGGGCGTCGAGGCGGATCTCCTGCTCGCGCACCTCCTTCCAGTAGCCCACGGCGGCCGAGGGCTGGAACTTCAGCGTCTCGTCGCGGCCGCGCAACTCGTTCTCGCCCTCGAACCGCCGCTTCTCATCGGTCTGGCCCTGCTCCACGCGGCGGCCCTCGGCGATCATGTGCTCCACCCGCGCCGCCAGCTTGGCGATCTCGGCCCGAAGCTCCTCCCGGCGGCTCGGCAGCGTCACCACGGTGTCGGCCTGCTTCATCGTCTAACCCTCCAGAGCATTCTCCAATCGTCTTCGCCCCTCGCCCTCCCTCCCGCGCGCAAACATGCTCGGCCCTCCCTCGTCGTCGGTCTCATTCTCGTCCTCGTCCTCGTCCTCGTCCCTCGTCCTCGATTCCCGTCGTCGTCCTCGTCGTCCTCCTCGCCTCTCCCCGGCGGCGCCCGGTAGCCTCCCGAAGGTCTTGGAACCTTCGGGAGGCCGGCGGAAGGCCCGACGGGGCTCAGCACCACACTCTCCGCCACTTCCCGCTGTCCACCAGCGGCGTCAGGTCACCGCTCTGGCGGATGCCGAAGAGGATGCTGCGGCCGTACGTCTTGCGCAGCCAGGCAAAGGCCGCCCAGGCCGCCCGCTCGAGGCAGTAGGAGTCCGTCTCCCCGTCGTCGAGCTCCAGGAGCGCGACGGCCATCGCCTGCTCAAGGTCGTCAATGTCATCCGCGTTGAACCGGCAGGCCTTGCGGATGGCGCGGATGATGCGGTGGCAGTCGCCGTGCAGCCGGCGGAAGCGGTCGGCATCCATCGCTCACACTCCTGTCCACCTATACAAAGGCATTGCCCCCCCAAATCTAGTACAGCGGGAGAGGATTTTTCTTTACTCGGCCGCGGGGAGCGAGCCCCGGTCGCTCGCCGCGCCCGTGCCCGCTTGCCCCGCGGCAGGTGCCGCGCGGCGCGTAACCCGCCGCCACCGCGGGACATAGGAGAACCCCATAGCCACGAACGACCGCCGGATGCGGGCGATGTGAGAGTGCACCGTGGTGACTTGGCAGCCCAACTCCGCGGCAACCTCCTCCCGCGTGAAGCCCTGCATCAGCAGCTCACAAATCTCCCGCCGCCGCCCGGGCTGCGCCGCCACCGCCTCACGAACCGCCAGGATGTCGAGTATGTGCAACATGGCTCCGTGACCTCCTCCCGCCGTCCCCGGCATGGCCTGGGCCAGCCGAGGATGGCGGGCTGGGGCGAGGCCGCCCGCAGGCCCTGGGCCAAGGCGCAGGCGCCCCCAAGGGACCAAAGCGCTCTGGTAATGAAAAAACACGGGGTGGCAGGAACGGAGGACGTCAGCCGCCATACGCGGGTGCCGGGGAATGCTCCATGCCGCGTGCCGCGTCCCAGCGTGCCACGGGGCCGCCCGCCGGCCCCCCTCACGCCTCACGCATCACCCGCCACGTCCCCGGCATCTCCGTCCCGCAGGAGGGGGCCGTCGCCCCCTCGTTCGGCGACCGACGGGACAGCCGAGCCTGCGGCTGGCCCTCGGGTGGTCTCTCCGGCTCTCGCCGCCCCCGCTCCCGTCGGGAGAGGGCCTCGGCGAGCGCGCCCGCCCGGCAGGCGGGCGCCGCCCCGTTCCCGGCCAGCCCCGCGCCTCTGGCACAGGCGCCAGGCCGCCGGTGGGACGCCAGAGCCGCAAGGCCGCGCCGCAGGGCTTGGAGGCCAACGACACGCGACCTTGCGGGACGGGTGGAGCCCCGGCCGCGGGCCACACCCGCATTGCCGAAAGTTTACCACAACAATTCTGCTGTGTCAAGTAAAATATTAGAGCGTGATGCCGCGCAAGAGAGCCCCCCGCCCCAAATGCCCTACGCCACCTGCCTTACCTCAGCCGCCAGCCGCCCCGACCCTCGACGGCTCCCGGTGTTGCGCCCCGAAGGGGCCACCCATCGTCGCCCAGGGCAGAGCCAAGCGACGCCTTGGGCCCCCGGGGCGGGGGGATTTCGGCCCTGGAAGGGCGACATAGTCCCCAACCCCCTCCCCAACCCCCTCCCGAACGTTCCAATACGTTCGGGAGGGTAACGCCCCACCCCGCCACCGCGCCTAACCCCTACCCTCCCGAAGGTATTGGAACCTTCGGGAGGGAATGGCCACTGTAAGGGCCAGATAGTCCCCAACCCCCTCCCCAACCCCCTCCCGAACGTTCCAATACGTTCGGGAGGGTAACGCCCCACCCCGCCACCGCGCCTAACCCCTACCCTCCCGAAGGTATTGGAACCTTCGGGAGGGAATGGCCACTGTAAGGGCCAGATAGTCCCCAACGCCCTCCCCAACCCCCTCCCGAACGTTCCAATACGTTCGGGAGGGTAACGCCACACCCCGCCACCGCGCCTAACCCCTACCCTCCCGAAGGTATTGGAACCTTCGGGAGGGAATGGCCACTGTAAGGGCCAGATAGTCCCCAACGCCCTCCCCAACCCCCTCCCGAACGTTCCAATACGTTCGGGAGGGTAACGCCCCACCCCGCCACCGCGCCTAACCCCTACCCTCCCGAAGGTATTGGAACCTTCGGGAGGGAATGGCCAGGCTCTCCCCTCGCTCCAGAAGCGCCCAACCGCGCACAATGCAATTGCCTCCGCCAGTTTTCCGCTTGACTCCGGGGGGGCTAGTGGTATAATTCACTTGGGCGCGGGCCTTTTCAGACAGGACGAGCTCCGTTGCCAGCCACCACCCTCCAGCGGCTGTCATTCTGAGCGGAGTGAAACGGAGCGAAGAGTCTCTGGGCGGGACCAACTGGCGTGGCAGCAGCCACTTACGTCACGCCACGGCGCCCCACGCGAGGCTCTTCGCGGCGCCCGCCCCGCAGCGACCGCGCGCTCAGGCCGACCGCAAGCCGAGGGCCGTCCGAAAAAGGCCACGCCCGATTCACTATGCGCGTGAGAGGAGATAAGGCATGCAGACGTTTCGGGAGTACCTCGACGAGTTGTGCCGCACCCATAACGTGGCCTACTCGGACCTCGCCCGCCGCATCGGGGTGACGAAGAGCTACGTCGGCCAACTCATCCACGGCCACTCCAAGCCCGCCCCGCGCCGCCGCGTGGAGCAGATCGCCGACGCCCTCGGCCTCGAGCCCCGCGAGCGCCAGCGCCTCGTGGACCTCGCGGTCCGCGAGCGCGCACGCTCCGAGGCCAGGGCCAAGATCGAGGAACTCGACTCCGCGGTCAGCACCCTGCGCTCCACCACGGGCGAGCTGCTCGTGAGCATCCTCACCAACCTCGTCCAGGACCCCCAGGGCCTGCCCGACCCCGTGGCGCGGGCCATCGCGGGCGACGACGTCCTGGCCCGCCTCCACGCCGCGCTGAGCCTCGAGGACCCCGCCCAAGCCGTTGACGAGCAGCTCCGAAGCATCTCGCCCGCGCGCCTCGCCGCCGCGCTAAACGCCCTCACGCGCGCCGCCGGCCCCTCCGCTGCCAGGGCCATCGAGGGCAGCGCCGCGCCCCTGCCCCCGAGGCCCGACATCCCGGTCATCGGCTACGTCGCCGCCGGCGAGACCGACATCGCCTTCACCGACGCCGGCCTCCCCGTCGGCGCTGGCCTCCCAGGCGAGGAGCCCATCCCACGCTGGCCAGGCGTCGGCGAACACGCCTACGCCCTCCGCATCACCGGCGAGAGCATGATGCCCATGTGCCCCCCAGGCACCACCGTCGTCGTTGACCCAGACCGCACCCCACGCAACGGCGAACTCGCCATCTGCCAGACCACCGAGGGGAAGACTTACTTCAAAATCGTCCAACTCGAAAGCGCCGGCGCCGTCCGACTCATCTCCACCAACCAGGCCGTCGCCCCCGACATCGTCCTCCCGCGCTCCCATGTCCGCAGGCTCCAAAAGGTCGTCGCCACCCTCTACGCATGATCTCCAATCGCCCATCGCCGCCCCACAATCGCGCACTCGTTCGTAGTGCGGCCTCTAGGCCGTATCCGGACATACGGGCCAAAGCCCGCACCACAAACCACCTCTTTGTGGCTACAGCGCGCACCGCGCACCCCGCATCACGCGGCACACGCCACGCGCCCCACCGCTGCCTACTTCTCCTCGCCGCGCTCCTCCTCGGCTGCTCCGCCGACAACGGCGACGGCGCCGCCCTCGAGCCCCTCCCCCCCCAGGCCCCCAAGCCGCAAGCCCGACCCCGCAATCCCCAATCCAAGAACCCGCTCGCCTTCACCGCCCCCACCCTCGACGGCTGGACCTTCAACTTCCCCGAGCGCAACGCGCGCCGCCGCATCGTCGTCTACCTCTTCGACCCCTCCGCCCCAGCCTCCAAGACCACCACCCACGTCGCCGCACGCCTCCACGCCGAACGCCTCCAGCACAACCTCGACGTCGTCGGCGTCGCAGTCCCGCCAGGCTACAACCCCCTCTCCGCACGCCGCATCCCGCCGAAGCGCCCCGACGCGGCCGAGCTCGCCAGGCTCGCCCGCGCCCACCTCCACGCCAGCCTCCCAGACAGCGCCGCCGCCTTCCCCTGCGTGACCGACCCCGACGCCAAGATCGTCGAGACCTACACCCTCGCCTGGGGCACCAGCCGCCTCGACCAGCTCCCGGCCTTCTACCCCTTCGCAATCGCCGCCGCCGACAGCGAGCGCCCAACCTTCCCCCGCCACGCCGAGCAATCCCCCGACCCCGCCGACTACCTCTACCGCCGCATCCTCCGCCGCCTCGGCCTCGACGCCCCAAGCGACGTTGACCCCCTCCTCGGCGACTACCCCCCCGCCCCTCCCTTCTCCCTCACCGACACCACCGGCAAGACCCACTCCCTCGCCGACTACAAGGGCAGCGTCCTCGTCCTCACCCTCTTCGCCCGCAACTGCCCCCTGTGCAAACACCTCCTCGCCTACCTCGCCAGCGCCTACGCCGAGCTCGGCCCCCCCGCCCGAAAGCAGCCCCCGGCCCTCCACGTCCTCGCCGTCTGCACCGACACCACCGGCGACGCCCTCAGGGCCCTCGCCGCCGAGCGCCGCCACCCCTTCCCCACCGCCGCTGACCCCGACTGGACGCTCCGCTCCGCCCTCCGCTACCGAGGCTCAGTCCCCGACACCTTCGTCATCGGCCCCGACGCCCGCATCCGCTTCCGCCACCGCGACTTCACCCCCGCCACCCCCGCCCTCCTCCAAATGGAGATCACCACCCTCCTCGGCCTCCCCACCAAGCCCCTCCTCGAGCACGGCCTCTTCAGCGGCGACGCCGCCTGCCGCATCTGCCACCCAGCCCAGTACGCCGACTGGACCCTCACCCGCCACGCCTGCGCCTGGCAGACCCTCGTCCGACTCGGAAAAGAGAACGACCCCAACTGCGTCCGATGCCACGTCGTCGGCCACGCACAGCCAGGCGGCTTCACCTCCCCCACCCGCACCCCACACCTCACCGCCGTCCAGTGCGAAGCCTGCCACGGCCAGAACGGCTGCAAAGCCTTCCTCACCCCCCAGCCCTCAACACCCGCCACCCAACACCTAACCCCCTCTTCCAAGATCAGGCCCCTCGACTGCACCCTCTGCCACGACGACGTCCACTCCCCCCGCTTCGACTTCCCCTCCTACCGCGCACGCATCCTCCACGACCAGCGAGCCGAGCTCCTCAAGCTCCCCAGAGCCGAACGCGAGCAACGCCTCCGCCGCCTGTGCGCCGGAGACCGCGACCAGCTCTTCGACCCAAACACCCCCTACATCGGCCCCGCCGCCTGCGGCAAGTGTCACCCCACCGAATACAACGCCCTCAAGGACGGCTTCCACGCCAAAGCCCTCGACTCGCTCAAGAAGCCCGCGCCCGACAACTGGGCCGTCCCTCCCCACAAGCGCGCCGTCCTCGGCATCTCCAACCCCCAATGCCTCCGCTGCCACACCACCGGCTTCGCCCGCCCAGGCGGCTTCCCCCCCGACCAGCCCGCACCACCCAGCACACTCTCCCCAATGAGCGGCGTCACCTGTGAGGCCTGCCACGGCCCAGGCCAAGCACACGCCCTCGACCCCAAGAAGCCCCGCACCATCCTCCGCTTCTCAAACACCTGCCCCGAATGCACCGTCCTCCCCACCTGTCGCCAATGCCACGACGACGCCAACCACCCCGACTTCGATTTCCCCTCCGTCCTCCCTAAAGCCCGCCACCCCATCGGCAAGGCACTCCCCCCAGCCAAATGACCCCGGCCTGCTCCCTGTCACACACAACAACCTCCCTCGCCACGCGCCCCAGGGCGGGGGCGTCCCGCAGGATCGCTGCGACCCTTTGCAAGAGGTTGCCCGATGCAGCTCCACCCATACAAAGGCATTGCCCCCCCAAATCTAGTACAGCGGCCTCGACAACCGTTTCCCCCAAACATCTGCTCGCCGATTTTTCAGATTTTTCTCGCTCTTGACATCAGCCGATCGCACCGCTATAATCCACAACACGTAGGGCGCTCCACCGTGCCGCCCCCCTACTGCTCGTCGTGATGACGACGCGGGAACTCGCCCCCGCAGCCCCTCGCTAGGAGGCGCCCCATGCCAAACGGCGACTGGTTCTTCAAGTTCATGCACGACATCGCCACAAGCGGCACCTGGGCCAAGCTCCCCCCCGCCGCAAAGGCCGTCTACCCAATACTCGGCATCCACACCGATGGCGCCTTCAAAGCCGTCTCCCCCTCCATCGCCCGCATCGCCAAGCTCGCCGGCCTCAGCAGAAGCTCCACCATTCGAGCCCTTGCCGACCTCGAGGCCCACGGCCTCATCCGCCGCTACTCCGGCAGAAGCCATCGCTCAGGCCAGGCCAGCCGCCCAAACATGTATGACTTCACCTTCGACTACCCAGGCTCCCGCGTCACACCCTCCGTCGTCGCCGCCGCAAGACAACAGGCACAACAGCCCTCCCTCGACACATGCCCCACCCGACCCGACGCGCCCGACACCCCCCCTAGTGTCACGGGTGACACACCCCTAGTGTCACCGGTGACACATCCCCTAGTGTCACCCATGACACACCCCCTAGTGTCACGGGTGACACACGAACAAGAGTCTTTAGAACAAAGAGAAAAGCAGCAACAAGAGAGGCCCTCCGTCCAGGTCAGCGTCACACTAAACCAGGAGCAAAGCCCCGCCGCCACTGCTGCTGCTGCCTTTGAAATCCTCCGAAAATACTTCGACGAAGAAGCCGCACAACACCTCGCCGCCAAATACCCCCCCGACTACATTCGCCAAAGGGTTGACCTCGTAGAGCGCCGAGCGCGCTCCCACCCCCTCCGCAACAAACCCGGCTACCTGCGCCGCGCCCTCGAGGACGGCTGGAACCCAGCCCCCACCGAAGCCGACACAGATCACTTCCGCGACCTCCTCGCCTCGGTCCGCAAGGGCAAGCTGCGCGAGGCCCTGGTCGCCGGCGAGCCCTGGCGCGCCGGCGTCACCGCCGACCAGCGGGCCATCTTCCTCACCCACATGACCACAGGCGCCCAGATGCGACTCAACGGCTGGGACGACTGCCACGGCATCAAGTGGCGCTGACCTCACCGCCAGCCAAGCCAGCCCCCCGCTTGCAAGCCCCACACCCTAGATGGGCGGGCACGGGGACCCGCCCCTACCTTGCGTCCCAGACGGACCGTGCCCCAATCTCTCTTCGGCTTGTCTCCCACCACGACGCGCAGGCGCTGGTAGGGGCAGGTCCCCGTGCCTGCCCCAATTGGCTTGTCCCCCACCACGACGCGCAGGCGCTGGTAGGGGCAGGTCCCTGTGCCTGCCCCAATTGGCTTGTCCCCCACCACGACGCGCAGGCGCTGGTAGGGGCAGGTCCCTGTGCCTGCCCCGCTTCAATGACGCCCCACACCGTACGTGGGCGGGCACGGGGACCCGCCCCTACCTGCGGGCCCGATGGGCGGGCACGGGGACCCGCCCCTACCTTGCGTCCCAGACGGACCGTGCCCCAATCTCTCTTCGGCTTGTCTCCCACCACGACGCGCAGGGGCAGGTAGGGGCAGGTCCCCGTGCCTGCCCCAATTGGCTTGTCCCCCACCACGACGCGCAGGGGCAGGTAGGGGCAGGTCCCTGTGCCTGCCCCAATTCAATGACGCCCCACACCGTACGTGGGCGGGCACGGGGACCCGCCCCTACCTGCGGGCCCGATGGGCGGGCACGGGGACCCGCCCCTACCTTGCGTCCGAGACGGACTACGCCCCAATTTTTCTTTGGCTTGTGTCCGGTTACGCGGTGTAGCCCTCAACCACGGGCTCCGCGCGCAGAGAGCCCGAGGCCTGGACCCCTTTGGGCTCGGGACAGGTCGAAGACCGAAAGCGGGGTCGTGCCGGGAGACGGCCTCAAGGCCGGGCCACGAACCGGTGGTTCCCGGCTTGAGGTCCCGTGCGCCTCCACTCGGCCCGGAGACCAGGGCTCGGCCGCTCGGGCTCGCTCGCGGGAAGCTTGGCTCGGGGTGACGGTCATTGAAGGAGCGTTGGCCAACCGCGACCGGCTGTGTCTTATAATGATGCTTATATGCGCACGCCAGCCGCGTTCTGCTCCCTCGCGCGACCTGTCCCACGCAAGCCGCCGGGCGCCCTCCCCCGCCCTCTTGACCGTTATATTCAACCGCCCCGCCGAACCCCATGCCAGCCTGGCGAGGCAACGCCACCCTCGCCCGGCCCGATGCGCTGAATCCCGACCACAACATGGGCCCGTGGCGAGGCTCAGCGGGCGAGGAGCGCCCGCAGGTGGGCGGCCATTTGGAAGACGAAGATGATGGCGCCGATGCTGGCGGCCGTGGTCACGACGAGGTAGACGGCGTAGGCGATCTGCTTCGCCCTCCCCCACCGCCGCTGGGCGAGGAGCTCCTCGAGGATCCGGTTCTGCCTCACCTCGCTGGCCTTGACCAGGGCAGTGACCTCGTTGGCTCGGCTGACGACCGCGGCGACGGTGGCCTCCGCCGGCTCGCGCGTGGCGAGGCGGCCCTCCAGTTCCTGGCGCGCGGCGCGCTCCTGGGCGAGCTGCTCGCGGAGGGCGCGAAGCTCTGCGCGCAGCTCGCTGACCAGGAGGGCGTAGTCGCTGGCCTCAGGGCGAGCGCGCGACGGCTCGCTGGGCTGGGGCTCAGGGTCGGTCACTGACGCGTCAGTGACCGGTCGCTGCGCGCCCGCCCCGACGTCGCGCACCAGCAGCCCCTCGTGGGCGTCGAGCCGCTCGAGGGCACGCGCAGGGATGAGCTTCACCTCACGCCCGTTGCGGATCCCTATCGCCTCGGGCAACACCCCGCGCTTGATCAGCCGATAGAGATACGACCGCGTGACGTTCAGCCGCGCCGCGGCATCCTCTGCCGTCAGCAGCTCTTCTTCTGGCTCTTCCACGCTCACGTGCTCCCTGCTCAGCCTCCGCCCTCCCGGTCCCGTGGCTCCCCACGCCGAGGCGGCAATCGGCTGGCTACACCCCAGAGCCGCCCCGCGCCCGTCCCGCCCGTGGGCAAGGCGGGCCGGGGGGCCGAGGCGCGCGCTACCCCCACATGAGATATGTCGAGCCTGCGGCGCGAAACTTGAGTGGAAAATGACCGCGCAGTGAAATATCACTGACCGGTCAGCGACTCGTCATTGGACGGTCCGTGCGCCGTCAGTGTGCGGTCATTGACCGGCCAGTGAGGTCACTGACCGGTCATCCGCCGGTCAACCAGGACACCGCCGCGGCGTCAAGGGCAGGGCACCGAATGAACCAGCGAGGTTCCACGGGGAACGCCTGGGTCGCAGGGAGCGGCTAAGTCGTGGCGCAGCCGGTGCTTACTGCTGAGGCCGGGGGCCGCGGGTTGCCAACCCCCCTCCCTCCCAGGGAGGGGGGAGGGCGAGCTGCAAGAAGCGTCGAACGAAGCCGAAGACCCCCCTCCCTCTCAGGGAGGGGGGAGGGGGAGGGTCGAGCGCCCCCACCACCCACCGCGCCCGATCCGCTCGCTGGAAAGGAGAGGCGTGAGGGACCCCACAGCGCCCGACCCTCTCCCTGCCCTCTCCCTGGAAGGGAGAGGGGTCAGGCCAACCCCCCTCCCTCTCAGGGAGGGGGGAGGGGGAGGGTCGAGCGCCCCCACCACCCACCGCGCCCGATCCGCTCGCTGGAAATGAGAGGCGTGAGGGACCCCACCGCGCCCGACCCTCTCCCTGCCCTCTCCCTGAAAGGGAGAGGGGTCAGAAGAACCCCCCTCCCTCTCAGGGAGGGGGGAGGGGGAGGGTCGAGCGCCCCCACCACCCACCGCGCCCGACCCTCTCGCTGGAAAGGAGAGGCGTGAGGGACCCCACAGCGCCCGACCCTCTCCCTGCCCTCTCCCTGGAAGGGAGAGGGGTCAGGCCAACCCCCCTCCCTCTCCCTGGAAGGGAGAGGGGTCAGGAACCCCTCCGTCTCAGACCAGTGGATTTGGCGCTTGTGCGAGGGCGGGAAGTCGGGTATTATACAGTAGGATGGGGGCCGGGTCGGCCCCGCTCGGCGACGAGGGGGGCCGATCGGGGCCTGGCCGTAGTTGAATAGCCGGGCGGGGGTGGCCGTCTAGGGGGACGGAAGGGGAGTGGGGGCGATGTTCGAAGGCCAGAAGGCTCAGGAGGCAATGACGATGAAGAAGATGGCAGCGGTGGCAGCGGCGTTGGCGTTGGGGTTCGCTCTTGCTGCGCAGCCGGCGGAGGCGGGCGGCTGGTGGTGGCACGGGCGCCATCATCATCACCACCACTACCACTGCGGGGACGTGTTGGTGGCCGCTGGTGTGGCGCTGACGGGTCTGGCTGTTCTCGACGCGGTGCTGAGTCCGCGGACGACGGTGGTGTATCAGCAGACGCCTGTGTACTACAGCCCGCCGCCAGTTGTTTACTCGACGCCTGTGGTGACGACGCCGCCGGTGGTCGTGACGTATCCGCAGGCGTATTGCCCGCCGCCGCCGGTGGTTGTGCGGCCGGTCTGTGTGCCGCGGCCGGTCGTGTGCCCCCCGCCGGTGTACTATGCGCCGAGGCCGCCCTACTACGGCGGCTACCGCGCGGGCTATTGGTACGGCGGGTGCCGCTAGAGACGCGGGTGCTGGAGGATCCCGAGAGGAGTTAGGTCGCCGCGGCCCAGGGCAGCTCGCTCTGGGCCGCGGCTTCATGTCGGGAGCAAGGGGGGGGTTATTTGAACTGGCTGCGCTTGCGGTGGAGCGTGGGACGCAGGCCGTGGTTGGCCTTGGACTTGGCGGTCTTGGAGCGGCGGCGACGACGCAGTCGGGACAAGTGGTAGCCTCCGTGTAGTGTGAGCGCGACGGGCGTTGGGGGCCGGCGGCGGCTCAGAAGTCCCTGGGGAACGTGGCGACGGCGGCAGCGGCGGCGGGGGACTTTCCGACGCTGTAGGTCACAAGCGGCCTGTCATAGGGCGGCAGCAGGAAGGTGATGACGTCCATGATGCCGGCGCCCAGGCGCTCGACGCCGCCGGCCACGCCTGCGACGCTGCCCGCCGTGACGCCGATGAAGACATCGGTGTCCACCCCGACATTGTAGGCGGTGACTGGGATCTCGAAGGGCGCGAGGATGATGTTGCCGATGCCGCGCCCGAGCTTGGTGAAGATCGTGTAGCTCGGCCCCTCATCGGCCCCGCGCGGGGCGGGGGCCGCCTCCTCTGCGAGGGTGGCGCCGGCGATGGCGAAGAGCAACGCGACGAGGACGAACGCCCGCATCATGACAGTGGCCTCCTGCTGGCCCCGCTGTGGGCCGCGCCGTGGGACACGCCCCCGACTGAGCCGGCAAATTATACCAGGCAGCACGGGATTTGCAAGCGCATATTTGCTCGCGGGCGCGTGTAGTCGGCTAGCCGCGGTTCCCGCGCTGGTGGCGGCTGCGCACCGTGTTTCTTTCGGCCCGTCGCTCGTCGGGGGCGCTGGACCCTCCCCCTTCCCCCTCCCTGAGAGGGAGGGGGGTTGGGCTGACCCCTCTCCCTTGCAGGGAGAGGGTGGGGAGAGGGTTGGGCGCGGTGGGTGGTGGGGGCGCTCGACCCTCCCCCTTCCCCCTCCCTGAGAGGGAGGGGGGTTGGGCTGACCCCTCTCCCTTGCAGGGAGAGGGTGGGGAGAGGGTTGGGCGCGGTGGGTGGCCCGGGCGCTCGACCCTCCCCCTTCCCCCTCCCTGAGAGGGAGGGGGGTTGGGCTGACCCGTCTGCCTTGCAGGGAGAGGGTGGGGAGAGGGTTGGGCGCAGGGGCTGGTGGGGGTCAGGGGTCGGTGAGGATGGTGCGGACGAGTGCGGCCCAGGCGCGGGCGACGTGTTGGGTGGTGTAGGCGGCGAGGACTCGTCGGATGCCTGCTGCGGCGTAGCGTGCGAGGCGGGCGGGGTCGGCGCGGAGGGCGAGGATGCGGGCGGCGAGTTCGTCGGTGTCAATGAGGGGGCGGAAGAGGTGTCGGCGCTGCTCGATGGTCCAGGCGGCGGGGCGGAGGAGTTCGCCTGCGGGTCCGAAGGGGTCCAGCTGATTGCGGGGTGCGGGGTGCTGGGTGCGGATTGAGGCGTCAGGTGGTGCCGCGCCGTTGGTGGTTTGGTCGTGGGGGATCCGCGATCCGCCGTCGGCAGTTCCGAGGATCAATTCTCGGCTGGTGGTGTAGTCGGTGATGAGTGTTGGGGTGCCGCATGCCATGGCCTCGATGGTGATGATGCCGAAGCCTTCGCCGGTGGTGGCGGAGACGCGGAGGTCGGCGGCGTTGTCGAGCTCCGCGAGTTCTGCTGGGGTGAGGGTGTTTGTAGTGCGGCCTTCAGGCCGTAGCCCTTCTGAGGCGTCGGGCTGCTCTCGGGCGGAGGAGGGGCAGAGGCCCGCACTACGAACTGGGGAGGTGAAGATGACGCGGTCGGCGACGCCGAGGATGTGGGCCACGCGGGGGAGGTGCCAGCCGTTGGCCCTTGGGTGTGCGATGGGGCGGCAGTGGAGGATGAGCTTGATGTCGCGCGGGAGCTTGGCCAGGGTCTGGAGTAGGAGGGGCTGCTGCTTGCGCCACTGGTTGGCGTCGCGGGCGATGAGGAGGAAGTCGTCGGGGCGCAGCTCGACGCCGAGGCGTCGGCCCCAGCGGCGGCGGAGCGCGAGCGGGTCCTCGTGGGGGCGGAAGAGCCGCGTGTCTACCCCGTGGGGGATGTAGTGGAGTGGCACGCGGCCCTCGAGGTGAGGGCGGACGAGTTGGAGGGCGAAGTGGGACATGAGGACGAGGTGGTCGTAGCGCAGCATGCGCTGGTGTTGGGCGGCGGGGTAGGGGAGGGCGTCGAGGGGGAGCCAGTGGCACCAGGCGAAGGGGCGGTGGGGCGCATCGTTGAGGTGGGTGAACATTTCGAGGTCGCCCAGGGTGACCACGAGGTCGGGGCGCAGGAGGTCGCGGTACATCCTCCAGGCCTTGCGATGGTCTTCGACGCCGAGGCCGCCGGGGTAGCGGGTGAAGTAGATTGCGGGATGGGGGATGGGGGATGCGGCTTGAGCCGCAGCCGGCTCGCCTCTGTCAACGGGCACCGCGGCGAGTGGGCGGGGGTCCCAGAGGCCGAGCGAGTGGACCTCGTAGCCGGCGCGTGCGAGCGCGCAGGCCAGGAGGCGGTGCTGGACGCCGAAGCCTGTGGGGCAGTCCACGTGGTCAGAGATCGTCACGATCCTTGGGGGCATCTCGGGCTCCTGCGTTGGTTGTCGTCGCGGGCGGGATGGAGGGGCCGCGGTGCGAGCGGGTGTCGCCTTGTCTGGGCCGCCGTGGCTGCTGTGGGGGGCGAGGGGCTCTGGTAGCGGTGGGCGCGGGGCTCAGGGGCAGCGGAGGCCTGGGGTGCAGAAGGGGGTGCCGTCGCGGCAGCTCGCCGGTCGGCGGGGCGCTGGGGCCTGGATGGGGTTGAGCGCCCTGACCGGCTCGAGGGGCTCGATGCCCGGGGCAAACCACCAGGCGAAGGGGGCGTCGAGGAGCAGGGTGCCCTCGGTGAGGGAGTTGACGAACTCTGTGACGCCGCGGGAGGCGGGGTCGCCGTAGTCGTGGAAGAGGACGCGCCCGCAGCGGCGGGTGTGGGCGAAGTCGAAGGCGACCCCGTCGCGCTCGAGGCAGCCGTCGAGGAAGGCGAGGTCGAAGCTCAGGTGGTCGAGGAGGAGGCCCTTGGCGGCGTCGTTGGCGATGAGGAGGGGGACGACGTTGTGTGCGGCCGCGGCGTCGAGCACTTCGGGCACCAGGGAGGACTCTTGGAGGTCAATCGTGAAGACCCGCCCGGCGAGGCGGGCGAGCAGGGCGGCCATGGCGCCGTGGCGGGTGCCGATCTCCACGACGGTGGCGGGGCGGAGGCGGCGCAGTCGCTCGACCTGGCGGGCCACCACCTCGCGGCCGCCGTGGACGAGTGCCGAGGCCGAGAGGACCTCGTCGCGGGCGTTGAAGCGCGCCGTGAGGCGCGCGATGAGGTCGTCTAGCTCGTGACACATGACGTGATTCTCCCTTTGCGCCCCCTTGCGGGGGGAGAGGAGCGATGGGACAGGTCGGAGCAATGGGACGGGTCGGTCGGATCGGACCGGTCGCGCCCGACAGGTGGGTGCATCGCCGACAAAGGGCTCAGGTGTAGCTTCCGGCGTCAATGACGTGGCCGCACTGGTCGAGCTTGATCCACTCGATGGCGTAGCCTGGGGCGCCGATGGTGCGCTGGGTGGGGCCTGGGCCGATGTGGCTCACGAGCATGCGGTCTACGAGGATCCAGGTGAGGTCGCCGCGGTAGGGGCCGTCGGGGTCGAGGACGCAGGGGTCGCCGCTGGGGCCGAGGCCTGGGCCGCCGCCGCGTCGGCGCAGGCGGCGCCAGAGGCGGCGGAGCTGTCGGCGGTGCTCGTCGTGCTCCTTGTCGCGGCGGCGGCGGTGTTCGAGTTCCTCCCAGGTCAGGACGCCGCCGAGGCGTGCGGTGGTGAGGTGCAGGATGGTTCGCTGGCGGGCCAGGTCGTGTTCGAGGGCCACGAGCGCGGCCTCCAACGCCTCGTATTCGGGGTCGTTGGTGCCCGTGAAGCTGATCTTCTGGCCGAGGCGGAAGGTCCAGTCGAGGTCTGAGAGCGGGACGGTGCCGACGATGCGCTCGTCCATGACGCGTTCGAGGGTTTCCTTGGCGTATTTCTCGAGGAGTGAGAGGGAGCCGCCCTCGAAGGTCTTGCGGGTGTCGTCCTGGACGGTGATGAGGAAGGGGTCGCCGGCGTGGATGGGGTTGTGGGGTTCCTGGGCGAGGAGGATGGTGCCGAGGCCGTTGTCGGCGATTGTGTGGGTTAGGCCGTCGGAGTTGAACTCGATGGTGGAGCCGACGAGTTCGCCGGCGAGAGCGAGGCCGAACCAGACCTTGAAGGCAGTGGGGTTGAGGACTTCGTCCACGGTGCCTTTGATGACCTTGCGTGCGCGCTCTTCCTCGACGATGTGGAGTTCGCGGGTGAGGCCGCGGCGTGCGTGGGCGGAGCCGGTGTGGCCGGAGGGCGGGTAGCGTCCGCTGACGCGCCCCTTTCGGTAGGCGAAGCGGGCGCGGACGGTGGCGGGCACGTATCGCTCCTGGTCGGGGTCCCACTGGCGTGCCAACTGGTCGAGGAGGAGGTGGCGGGCGTCGGCGACGGAGGCGGTGGCGCCGACGGCGAGGGAGACGCCGTTTTGCTCGAAGGAGATGCAGGCGGCGATGGTGCCGGCGCCGACGAAGCGCTCGGGGACCAGTTCGCCGCCCTCGACGGCGGGCTCGAGGGTGGCGAAGAGGCGCCAGACGGTGCCGTAGGTGTCGGGGTACTGGGCCGCCTTCTCCTCGGTCCAGTCGCCCTCGAGCGCGATGTCCCAGGCGGGGGTGAGGGTTTCGAGGACGTCCACGAGGTTGTCGCTGCCCTCGACGCGGCAGGCGGAGTAGCAGCCGGCGGTGGTGAAGTCGAGGAGGAGTCGGAGGACGTGGCCGCCGATGGCGGGGATGGCCTTTGGCTCGAGGGCGCGGAGGTCGAAGAAGCGGGCCAGCTTGGTGGCGGGGTCCACGGCGAAGGCGAAGTCTGGCGCCCAGGCGAGGGTGTGGCGCAGGGCCTCGTCCACGCTCTCGGCGGCGAGGACGAGTTTTGGTGGGACGGCGGCCATGGCGTCGAGCTCGGCCTGGAGGTAGCCCGAGCCTGGTTCGCCGCTGCCGATGATGCCGGCGAGCTGTGGGGCCATGGAGTCGAGGATGTGGGCCACGATCTGCCCGACGGTGGCGGCGGTGCCTGGGAGTGCCACGTGGCCGGCCTCGGCGGCTGCCTCCTCGATGGGGCAGTTGTAGACGACGCGTGCGGTGGGCGTGCCGGCGACGATTGGGCGGAAGGGCACCTTGTCGGCCTGGTCGCGGGGGCCGAGACAGGTGTAGACGATGCCCTCGGCGTCGGGCGCGCAGCGGCGTTCGGCGGAGCGGATGCGCCCGCTGAAGACCAGGGCGCCATCGGCGAACAGCTCGATGGCGTCCTCGGTCTGCCAGGGGCTTGGCTCGTCGAAGGCGACGGCCAGGCGCAGCGTGAGCGAATCGGGCGCATCAAAGGCCCGCACGAGCGAGCCCAGCTCGCAGCGCGCCGCGGCCAGGTCCACCTCCGCGCCGTTGTGCTTCAGGGTGACAGACATGGCCAGAGTTCCCTTTTCCTGTCAGAAGGCGCTGCGGACGAAGGTGATGGTGAAGTCCACGTGGGGGCCGTCGGAGGCGTCCTCGCGGACGGAGACGGCGAGGCAGTCGCTCCAGGTCTTCTGGCCGCCGTGGCCGCAGTAGACGAGTGGCGCCTTGGCGGAGCCGAAGGCGGCCATGAGGCCCTCGAGGTAGCCGAGGCGCTCGATGGTGGAGGCGCACTCTTTCCAGGCCTGGACGATGATGGTCTGGCGGCCGCCGCCGCGGTGGCGGGTGACTGCGCCGTCGAGGCCCAACGGCTCCTCCACGATGATCGAGCGGGCGATGTTGCCCGCGCGGATGGCCTTGATGCCGTTGGCTGCGTCGCCGATGGGGATGCCGTTGAATGTCGCAGTGGCCATGGCGTTGCTCCGAGAGCGGGGTTGGTCTGTCGTGGCGACACGCGGCTCGCGTGGCGGGCGTGCGCGTGGGGGTCGTGCGCGTGGGGGGCGTGCGCGCTAGGGCCTGCGGCCGGCGGCGGCCTGGCGGCGCAGGTCGTCGGCGGCCGCGCGGGTCGCGGCCTCCATGTCGGCGATCCAGCGCTCGAGGCGCTCGAGCTGATCGGCGACCGCGTGGGCGTCCGGCTCCGCCTCGGGCTCGGGCCGCACCTGCGGCGCGCGCCGGAAGACCTTGATGGACGAGACGATTCTGCCCATTGTTCGCTCCTGTGATGGGATGGCGCGGCGCCGAGGGGCTTCCGCCGGCTACGGGGCGTGACGCTGGCCCTCAGTGGACGGGGCTGGTGAGGCCGTCGTCGCTCAGGAGAGCGAGGACGACGCTGGCGACGACGGGGGCGTGGCCGTCGCCGCCGCTGTAGGCGACGGGCCGCACGACGCGCGCCCGCGCGGCGAGCGTGCGGTCGGCCGCGGCGCCCTTGCCCACGAGCGTCCAGCGCAGCGTGCCCAGGGCGTTGAGCGGCAGGGCCTCCAGGGCGGCGAGGTCGGTGGAGCGGATAGTGACCCGCCGCGAGATGCGGCGGGCGCGGACGCAGACGTCGTGTGCGCCGTCGGCGTTGGCGTGGGCGGTCTCCTCGATGGCGATCTCGTCGTCGAGGGACTCGAGGCAGGGGATGGGCCGGGCGGGGTCGCCCGCTGGGGTGAAGGAGACGTCTTTGACTCCGGCGAAGGCCCTGATGGTTTCGGGCATGGGGGTGCTCCTGGTCAGCTCCGCAGCAGTTCGCCGACTCTGATGCCGCGCGCGGCGCGGAGCCAGTCGTCGTAGAGCCGCAGGGCGTCGAGTTCGGCGACGCCGCAGGCGCCGTCGGCGAGGGCGGCGAGGCGCTTGTCGGCCTCGGCAGCCAGGGCCTCGGCCCTCTGGGGCTCGAGGACGAGGCTGTTGCGCGCCAGGCAGGCCGCGGCCCGCAGGGCCACGAGCTCGGCCAACACCGCGAGGCCGTCGGCAAGGTCCGTGTCGTAGTCGGCCACGACCCGCGTGCCCTCGGAGAGGGGAGGGGAGAAGGCCACGATCTCGCCGTTGGGCTGGAGGCTGTAGGTCGCGGGGTCCATGGCGTCGCGCGGGCCGCGGTCGGCGTAGGGGCCGGCGTAGTCGGCGTAGAGGACGAGGTTGGTGGCCCTTGGGAGCATCAGTGGGGCGGCGAGCTGGCCCGCGGTGGCGGCCTCGACGATCACCTCGCCCTCGACGCGGCGCAGGAGGCGGCGGTAGCGGTCGGGCAGGTGGGCCTCGATGAGCGCCACGGCCTCGGCCATGGCCGCCTCGACGGCGGCCGGGCCGTCGTTGAGGGCGTCGCCCGAGACGGGGGCGGCCGAGAACGGCTCGGCCACGGTGAGCTGGGTCGGCGAGTCAATGCTCTCGACGACGCGCGTCTCGCCGTCGGGCGGGAAGCTCCCTGTGTTGATGTTCACCTTCATCCCCGCGGCCAGGCCGGCGGTGGAGTCCACCTGGAGCACCGAGGCGCTGGAGCCTGGGCGGATGGGGGTGATGTGGCGCGCGAGGTCCGAGACGACGGCGGCGTTGAGCGTGCGCAAGACGTCCTCGACGCTCGCGCCGAAGAAGCCGTAGGCGTTCGACATAGCGGGCTGCTCCTGCTCGATGATTACCCCCCCGATTCCCCCCTCCCGAAGGTTCCAATACCTTCGGGAGGGTAACCTGGCCTGCCTTGGTGCTGGGGCAGAGAGACGTTAGCCTCCCGAACGTATTGGAACGTTCGGGAGGGGCATGGGCTCAGGGGTTCGGCTGGGCGATGAGGCGGACGGTGAGCTTGAGCTCGATGGCCTCGCACGGCCCGAGGCGCTGGGGCGCCGAGCGCGCGATGGCGACGTCGAGGACGTGGTCCGGGTCGCCGAGGTCGCGGCTGGCCTCCAGGGCGGCGACCACGCGGTCGGCGAGCGCCGCGGCGCCGAGGCAGCGGGGCGTGCAGGGCTCCACGCCATCGTCGGCGTGGAGGGGTGGGCGGCCGGCCCGCGCGACGAGTCGCAGGACGAGGGCGGCCTCGGTCGTGGGCTCGGGGTGGTCGCCGCCGGCCTGGGGGCCGCGGCGGAGCTCTGCGAGGTCCACGACGATGAAGGGCGCGCGGCCGGCGTTGGCCGCGCCCGGCGGCGGGGGGCCGAGGAAGACGTGGCCGCGCTTGTCCGCCGCCGACCAGTTGGGCGCAAGGCGCCGCAGGGCGGGGGCGTCCCGCAGGATCGCTGCGACGCCTTGCAAGAGGTTTCCCGATGCAGCCATGGTTTGCTCCGAGGGGCTGTTGCGTCCCGCGTGCCAGGAGCAGGCGACAGATGACAGATGCCAGACGACAGCCAGACGCAGCTTGCCATTCTGGCGCCTGTCCTCTGTCGTCTGCCCTCTGGTCAGCACGCGGCAGGCGCCCGGTCTCAGTCCGTGCTGATGTCTGGCAGGAGGATGAAGTCGCCGGCGAAGATGGTTTCGACGGCGCCGTCGAGGGTCATCTCGACGTCGTAGAGGAAGGCGGCGCGGCGGCCGTCGGGCAGGAGGGCGGCGGTGTCGCCGGGGGCGAAGTGGACGGCGAAAGCGCCGGCCGCTGGGTCGGTGATTTCGATCTCGGAGGGCTGGGCGGAGCTCTTGATGATGAGGGCGGCCGACTGTGGGTCGGTGGCGCGGCGCTTGACGGTGAAGCGGAGGGCGGCGCCGGTGATGTCGCGTCCGAGCTCGAAGGCGGTGGGCGCGGTGTCGCCGCGGAAGCGCACGACGTCCTCGCCTGCGGCGGCGACGGCGCTGGTGGCGACGGCGGGCAGGCCGGCGAGGGCCTGGACCTTGCTGAGCACGGCGTCGAGGTTGCCGCTGCCGGTGGTGGGGGCGGCCTGGCCGCTGAGGCCGAGGGCCTTGCGGATTTGCTGCTTCTCGGCGTCCGACCAGTCGCCGCCGGCGCCGCCGCCGCCCGCAGGGGCCAGCTCCAGGGCATTCGCGTCGAAGCGCCAGTCGGCCCCGTCGGCCTCGACCATAGCGTCGAGCTTGTCGGTGGTGGTCTTGATGGCGTCGGCGGTGGCCTCGGCGTTCTCGGCGGCGGTCTCAGCGCTCTCGGCAGCGCTCTGCGCGGCGACAGCCGCAGCGCGGGCGGCCTCGGCCTTTTCGTACGCGTCCTTCACAGTCTTGCCGTCGGCCAGGGCATCGAGGGTCGTAAGCGTCCCCTGAATGCCCGCGATGCGGTTGCTGGCGTCCACGGTCGGCAGACCGCCGTTCGCCCCCGCGGCCGCCGTGGGAAGTTGCTCAAAGGTCACTGTCAGGGGGATGATGACGATGTCGCTGGTAGACGACTTGCCGCAAAGGGTCCCCACGTCGCACGTGCACTCGGTCGCGGTGAGCGAGAGCTTGTAGACGCCGGGCGCGTTGGTGGAGTCCACTTCGCTCGGGGAGTTCGTGGGCGCGGCGGAGGTCCCGTCCTTGACCCAGCGGAGCGTGTGGTTCGCGGAGTCGCCTGTCTTCCCGACGTTGTTCGCCGTGTCCCAGGCGACGTATTGGACGGTGAGGCTCTGGCCTCGACTTGCCATGTCAGCTTCCCCTACAGAAGAAGAGGTGCCAGGGCACCGTCGCGGCGGCTGCCGCCGCCAGGTCGCCCGCCTCGAAGTCGTCGAGATCGGCCTTGTTCGTGTCGCCGCTCTTGCCGGCCATCCCGCAGCGGGTGTTGCCGCTGATGCCCGTGTCGGTGACGGAGAGCTTCTGGACGCCCCCCCAATACGCCTTGATCGTGGAACCTTCCGCGCTCCCCTTCACAGTCCCCGGCAGCGAAAGGGTGATCGAGGCGCTGCCGAGCACGGTCAGTGTGCCGCTCAGCCACTTGTAAAGATAGACCTTGTCGTCGTACTGGTATGGCTCGGCACTGTAGGTGGTATTCGCGCCTGAGGAGCACCGGAACGCGGCACCGGCCCGACACCAGTCCGTCCCCGAACTGAGGTTCACGACGGAGACCTGGCTGTAGTGGTCGGATGAACTCAGGTCGGTCTGGGCCACGGCCATGTTGGGATAGGTTGAGCTTGATGTCTGAAGCCGGGCCATGTTGGACGCCGTGTCCCAGTCGCAGGGCCAGTATTCCGCCCAGGTCAGCAGGTGTCCGATGATGTCGCCGTCGGCGCGGGTGAAGTCGTCGGTTATCGTCGTCTGCGGCGTGACGGGCGGCTCGTCCGGCTCGCCCTCTGGCAGAAGCTCGTGGTAGTCGGCCAGGCGGTACTTGCGGAGCCAGTGCGTCATCATCATGCGGTGGAGGTTCGGTTTGAGCCTGCCCTCGCGGGCGGCCTTGGCGGTGTCTTTGTAGATGCGTTGGAGCATGCGCTTGAGCCGTCGCCAGTGCTCGCCGGCGGTGCGGAGGGGCTCGGCCTTGACGAGGCTGTGGCCGCCGAGGTGGAGCTCGAGGGTCCCCGCGCTCGTGGCGTCGAGGGGCAGGGGGCCGGTCTGGCCGTCGGGGTCGGCCTGGGCCGTCAGCGTTTCCCAGAGTGCGTCGAGGAGCGAGGCGGCGTCGAGGCGCGCGAGGCCGAGCATGGAGCGCCAGCGGGCGAGCTGCTCGGGGGTCAGCGTGGCATCGAGCTGGGTGCCGAAGGGCTCGTAGGCCGAGCCTAGCGGCTGCTCCGTGGCGAAGAAGCCGTAGCCCTGAGGCGTGCCGGCCGCGGCCTGCTGGGGCAGGGAGCGGAGGTCCACGAGGCCCACGGCGCCCTCGGGCGGCAGCCAGCAGCTCATCGCCGCCGACCAGGTCCAGGGGCCGAGGTAGTAGTATCGGGCCATTCATCGCTCTCCAGTCTGTGCTGTCGGGTAGCGCTGCCGATGGGCGGCAGCCTTCGGAGTGCAGCGCGCGCGGCCCGTTTCGAACACCA
>Ga0101944_10003441_pt1 | contig 22066 bp, 18 predicted proteins | sample DewCreD2012metaG_FD_75245 | JGI IMG/M metagenome (GOLD analysis project Ga0101944, IMG submission 75245) | Hot spring sediment bacterial and archeal communities from British Columbia, Canada, to study Microbial Dark Matter (Phase II) - Dewar... ... | reverse complement strand
CGTGATGGCCATGAAATCAGAGCCTCCTTACGTCGGCTCCTACGCGGTTCAGGGGTGGCAAGGCGCGAAACCGGTTTTCGGGGAAGTCTCTCCCCCAAGGGGGGGGAGAGGGAGAGCATCGCCCAAAGTGACAAATTGTGTATGGCATCCCGGAGACCGTACAACAACCTAAGTCCAGCACCGCAGGGTGTTTGGCAAAAATCAGGCCATGAAGGCGTTCACTACCTCTGCGGGCCGAGCGGAGGCATTGTTGAAAGCGTTTGGTGTTGAACTTGGTTTTGGGATTGGCTTGGCGCGCTGCGTCCACTGCGGTATTGCTCGAAGTCCAAGCCGATGAAGGCATCGCGATCCTTCAGATGAAAGGCCGCTCCGCTCCAGGTGTTAATGGGAGTGCCCTGCAACCTTCCGAGCACCGAACGGCGCGGGGGCCAGCCTTGCCCGGCTATTGGCATTCGCCGGCCAACACGTCGGTTTCCTTGAGCAGCAAAGGAAACGGTTCGAGGGGCATCGGCTCGTTGTGGCTGAGAAAGTCCTCGCACACTTGGAAGAACTCCGCGCGGGTGGTCACCCGCCGGATTTGATGCAGGAATTGGCCCGCGGCATCCACGCCCAGGCCAATTTGATTGGTGTATTTCTTCATGGCCCGCACACGGGTGGCTTCGCGGAACTCCGGCGCGCCAATCGCCTCGAACAATTGGCGCACGTATTCCAGCACCATCCGCCCGGTGGGAAGCGCATAGGGCTGCCCGGCCAGATGCCGCCGAATCTGGTCGAACAACCACGGGTTGCGGACGGCCCCGCGCCCGAGCATCAGCCCGCGCGCGCCGGTCTCCCGCAAAACCCGGCCGGCTTTGGCCGGCGAAAAAATGTTGCCATTGGCCAGAACGGGGCAGGGAACCGCCGCCACCGCGCGGGCGATGGAATCGTAATGCACCGCGCTGCGATACATTTCCGCGACCGTGCGGCCATGCACGGTCAGCAGGTCGAGCGAGTGCCGGGCGAAGATGCCGAGCAACTCCTCGTAGTTGGAAAAGTCGCGGAATCCGAGGCGCGTTTTGACAGTGAAAGGGATGGCGATGGCTTCGCGCAGCGCGCCCAGGATGGCGTCCACTTGCCGGGGCTCGCGCAGCAGTCCGCCGCCGGCGCGCTGGCGATAGACCACCGGCGCGGGGCAGCCGAGGTTGAGGTCAATGGCCGCCACCGGGTATTGCTGCAGTTCCTTCGCCGTGCGCACCAGCGCCGGGATGTCGTTGCCGATCATTTGGGCCACAATGGGCCGGCCGGTCGGGTTCTCCACCACACTGCGCAGGATATGGCGGTCGAGGCGCGAGGTGGCATAGACCCGGAAATACTCGGTGAAATAAAGGTCCGCGCCGCCGTATTCCCGCATCAGGCGCAGGAACGGCAGGTCGGTGACATCCTGCATCGGCGCCAGCGCCAGAATCGGGCGCGGGCGGCGCAGCAGATCGGGCAGTTGTTCGGGGCAGGCCATTCCACTCGACGTGTGCCGCGCCAAGATGCGGCGGACGGACGCAAATCGCAAGCCCCGCGTCATCGGGGCTTTTGGTTCGGGGCATCCCTATTTGTCAGGCCCCCCTCCCCTTGAATCCCCTAGCTGTAGCAGCCGACGCAAGGAGAATCCGAGCCCGCAAAAAGGGCGGCATGAAGCCAATGAACTTGCTCGGGAACTGGCGGCCTCTCGCACTTTAAAGATTTTGATAGTGTCTATTACGCAGCAACTTACTGTATGGTCTCCGGGATGTAGTCACCGTGGGCGACGTTCTCCCTCTCCCCCCTTGGGGGGAGAGGGCAGGGTGAGGGGGCGCGTGTCGTCTATCCCAAGCACTCATCGGTAAAAAAAGCGTTCGTTGGCAGAACCTTTGGTATTTCATTGACCTGCCGGCCTTTCTGTGATGCGATGTCCCGCACGAAAGGCTTATTATGACCATATCCCGTCGTTCCGCCATCACGGGCCTGGCTGGCGCGGCCGCGCTGGCCGGCGCCAACCTTCCCCAACGCACCCAGGCCGCCGAAGCGGCCGCCGGCCTCAAAGGCAACATCCGCCACTCGGTTTCCAAATGGTGCTACGGCAAATTCCCGCTTGATGACTTTTGCCAAGCGGTCAAGCAAATGGGCATCGAATCGGTGGAACTGCTTGACGCCAAAGACTGGCCCACCGTCAAGAAGCACGGCCTGATCTGCGCCATGTGCAACGGGCCGGACCAGATCGGCTACGGTTGGAACCGGGTCGAGCATCACGAGAAATTGCTCAAGGGTTTCGAGGAAGCCATCCCCAAGGTCGCGGAATTCGGTTTCCCCAACATCATCACTTTCTCCGGCAACCGCAAGGGGATGAGCGACGAGGAAGGGCTGAAAAATTGCGCGGCGGGCCTGAAAAAGCTGATGCCCATCGCCGAAAAGCACAAGGTCACGGTGATTCTCGAGCTGCTGAACAGCAAGGTGAACCACAAGGATTACATGGCCGACCACACCGCCTGGGGCGTCGCGCTCTGCCAGCAAGTCGGCTCGGAGCGTCTGAAACTCCTCTATGACATCTACCACATGCAGATCATGGAGGGGGACATCATCCGCACCATCAAGGACAGCCATGCCTTCATCGGCCATTACCACACCGGCGGCAACCCGGGCCGCAACGAGATTGACGACAGCCAGGAAATTTATTACCCGGCCGTCATGAAGGCGATTGTCGCCACCGGCTACAAGGGCTTTGTGGGGCAGGAATTTGTCCCCAAACGCGACCCGCTGACCTCCCTGCGCCAAGCGGTTCAAATCTGCGACGTGTAGGCGGCGCTTCACCCCTCCCAACCGCTTCCAAGGTGTGAGCGACCCGGCCTACAGCATGGGGCAGGCGGTTTTTATTCGGACGGACACGCCCGAGTTGATCGAGGTCAGCGTCCCCTTTATGTCCTTGGAGGAAATGGTGCAGGTTTGCGTGCGTCCGCGCCCGGACATGGTGTTGGACCGCCTGATTGTCTATTCCATGCCGGAGGGGGTGCCGGTGGCCTTGACGCTGGGGTTTGTCGCCGCCACCACCGGCCAGCGGCCGGGTGCGACCGATGCCGTGCCGGACCATTAACTGATGAGTGCTTGGGATAAACGACATGCGCCCCCTCACCCTGCTCTCTCCCCCAATGGGGGAGAGACTTCCCCGAAAACTGGTTTCGCGCCTTGCCACCCCTGAACCGCGTAGGAGCCGACGTAAGAAGGCTCTGATATCATGGCCATCACGCCCGGGGACAAATTTGAGCCTCCTTACGTCGGCTCCTACAACCAGGGGGTTCATGGGGAGGGAGAACGCCGCGCACGGTGACAAATTGTGTATTGCATCCTGAAGACTATGTTGTAAGCGGCCGCTTGGTTGCGGAAAATGCAAGAAATGATGTTTTTTCGGCAGAAAATGATTGGAAAAGGGAAGAAAAAAGAAGGTAAAATATTGCTTATGTGCTTATAATTAAAGCATTTATGATGATTTCCGCAGGGCGAATAAAATCTTGAAAAAACTTGTTGCCAAAATTTGGCGAATAGCCTAGTCTCACAGCAAATGCACCAAGTGGTGTGAATGGGCAAGTGGATATTGCCCAAGGTTGAACACAAGTAAACAACAACTATTAATCGGAGGAACAATAGATGAAGTTTAACAAATGGACCCTGGGCTTGGCCGCTGTCGGCGTGGTCAGCCTGGCTGGCGTAGTGCAAGCCGAAGAACGGAGCAACCCGGTTATGACGGCGCTTGCTTCGACCCAAATCAGCGGTTACGTGGATACCGTGGCTATTTGGCGTCCAGGCAATCAAAACAGCCAACAGGCGCTTGGTGGTGGGTGGAATGTGCCTGGTTCTGTCAATGGTAACCCTAACCTTGCGGCAGCAGGCGTCGGATTTGACAAGGCCGACGGTTTTAACTTGAACGTGGTTGGTTTGACAATCGAGAAGCCGTTGGACGAAGCGGAATGGGCCGCTGGCTATAAGGTGGATCTGCTGTTTGGTCCAGATGCGGTCAATTGGAACCAATCTGCGAATGTGGCTACTGGTGTAGGGTCATCGGACTTCGCCATCAAGCAGGCTTATGTAACCCTACGCGCTCCATTGGGAAATGGGCTGGACTTCAAGCTCGGCACGTTTGATAGCGTGGTGGGTTACGAGTCGTTCACGTCCTATAAGAACCCGACTTGGAGCCGTTCGTATGGTTGGGAAATCGAGCCCACCCAGCATACTGGTGCGTTGGTGAGCTACAAGTTCAACGACATCATCAGCGTGGCGGCGGGAATCGCCAATACCGCTCAATCGGGAATAAATGTTCGTGGTGCTCGCCCTAACGGCTCATTGGTTTCTGAATCCGAAAAAACCTACATGGGTGCCATCGCCTTAACGGCTCCTGAAAGTCTTGGCTTCCTAGCTGGTTCCACCCTTTATGCGGGTGTTGTTGATGGTCTAAATGGTGTTGTGTCCCAAACCGATACTACCTGGGTGTATGTTGGCGGCACGTTGAACACCCCCATTGAGTGCCTGAAGCTCGGGATGGCGTGGGATTACCGAATGACCAAAGATACGCCTAATGTTGCTGCTCCTGCAGCCAATGAAAGTAGCTATGCGCAAACCTTGGCGGGCTATTTGACTTGGCAAGCTGCTGAGAAGTTGAAGGTGATTGGCCGTATTGACTGGGCTAAAGGCACGGTAGGGACTTGGTATCCAGTTAACATTCTGGAAGTAAATCCCAAGAATCAACTGTTAGCACTGACCGGGACACTGGATTACTCCCTGTGGGAAAACGTGGTCACACGGTTGGAATTCCGTTGGGATCGAGACTTGACGGATCAGCACAATGGCTCAGGTCCGTTCGGGTTTGACGACCAGAACAACTATTATCTGGCACTGAACGTCATTTACAAGTTCTAAGCTGGTTTTAGAACCGCAAACCCCTTCCGGCGCAAACCGGAAGGGGTTTTTTGTTGGTTTTGGAACGTCGGGTTTCGTCCGGGCTACGCCTTGGCGGCGGCCTGAATTATTTCCCAAGCGCGGGTGAGGTGACGCAGGTCAGTGTGCGTTTGCCCGACGCACAGCCGCAGCGTGTGGCGTCCGCCCAGCATAGTGTGGGTGAGAAAAAGGTCGCCGGTCTGATTTAACCTTTCCAGCAATTGCCGGCTGGCGGCGTCGCCGCCGCGATGGCGGAAGCAGACCAGGTTCAAGTTAACCGGTTTGAGCAGCTCGAAGTCGGGGGATTTGGCCACCCAGCCGGCAAAAGTCCGGGCCAGCCGGATGTGGCGGCGGAGATGATGGCGCAGGCCCTCGGCGCCATAATGACGAATGACCATCCACAATTTCAGCGCGCGAAAGCGGCGCCCCAGCGGCACCTGCCAATCACGGTAATCAATCACGGCGCCCGAGTCTGTCGCCTGGTTGCGCAGGTATTCCGGCAACACGCTCAAGGCCCTGATGAGGGTGGCGCGATGACCGATAAAAAAACAGTCGCAATCAAAATTGGTGAACAGCCACTTGTGCGGATTGAAGCAAAAGCTGTCCGCCAGTTCCAAGCCGTCGAGCAAAGGCCGGTGTTCCGGGCAAATCGCGGCCGCGCCGGCCATGGCGGCGTCCACATGCAGCCAGAGGTTGTGCTGGCGGCAAATCCGGCCGATTTTGGCGACCGGGTCGGCGGCCAGGGAGGAGGTGGTGCCGACGGTGGCCACCGCCAGGCAGGGAGTCAGGCCCAATGCCAGGTCTTCCTCAAGGCGTTTTTCCAACAGGGCGGGTTTCATGGCGTGGTGATCATCCACGTCAATCAGCCGCAAATGGCTTTTGCCCAGGCCGGCGATGCGAACCGCCTTTTCGACCGAGGAATGGGCCTGGCTGGAGGCATAGACCATTAACGAGCCGGGGACGCCGTGCTCGCCGGCGGAGAAATCGGTCGCCCGCTCGCGCGCCGCCAGCAGGGCGCAGAGCACGGCGCTGGAGGCCGTGTCTTGTATGACCCCGCCCCCGGGACCGGAGGACTTGAATTTGGGCGGCAAATCGAGCAATTGGGCGATCCAGTCGAGCACGTGGGTTTCCAACTCGGTGCAGGCGGGGCTGGTGGCCCAGAGCATGCCTTGGACCCCCAGTCCGGCGGACAGAAGTTCGCCCAAAATGGAGGGGCCGGAGTTATTGGCTGGAAAAAAACCGAAAAAATTCGGCGATTGCCAATGAGTGATCCCGGGCAGGATGATCTTGTCCAAATCCCGCAGGACCGCCGCGAAAGGCTCGCCTTTTTCCGGCGGCTCGGGCGGCAGCGCGGCGCGGACCTCGCCCGGTTTCGCCCGCGATTGCACCGGGTATTTTTCCACCGTGCGCTGGTAATCGGCGATCCAATCCACCACGGCATGGCCCCATTTTCGGAACTCGTCCGGCGTCATGTGAAAATTTTTTTCTCCAGGCATGGCATTAAATAATTAACCGCGGCTGAGTTCCTTTCTTGCCCCTTGAGAATTTGAACTTGAACACGACGCTGGCGCGAGTCCGCCAGCCCCGCAGGGCGACCGCGAGGTCTTGGAGTGCGGCAGTCCTCTGCCGCTTTGCTACGGCGGCCCTCGATCTCCACCTATTTTCGGTTCCTCGACGTTTCCAGTGGGTAAAGGCGGGGCAAGAAGCATCGGTCAGCCCGCTGTTTGACAACGGAAACCCTTTGTATTCGTTAGCGCCTTTTCCCCTCACCCTTGATCCCTCTCCCCCAGGGAGAGGGAAACATCGCTGGCGGCGCATTGTGAAACCGCGGCTCTTGACAACTTCGAGCACTGGCGAACGGGTCTCCCTCTCCCCCAGGGAGAGGGACGGGGTGAGGGGAAACCGCGCTATCGAAAGCCCCAGGCCTGAAGTTATACACCGTAATTCGCTTCCGGCAATTCCACCGAAAACATCGAAGAACCCTGTTTTCATTGCAGGCTCACCCGGTAGGCGAAATCGTTGGGATCGGTGGAAAAGGTGATTTCACCCCGGCCCGCTTGGAAGGTCGCGTCGCGCGTTTTTCGTCCCTGGGAATCCACCGCCTCGAGGCCTTTGACGGTCACGGCGCGGCCCGCAATTTTCTCCGGGCGCAAGGTCAACGCGAAGGCCGGGCTGTCGGGCAAGGGCAACACCAGCAGGGCCTTGGGCTCGACCACGACCCGCAGCCCGCCGACAGTCCTGGCCCAGCCGAAATCCGTCGGTGTCAGATTCATCTCCGGCGGTGATGGGGGCGGGGGCGCCGCCGGCTTGACCAGTCGGATGTTGCTCACGTTGGTTTTGCCTTCGACCACCAGCGTGCCGATGCGGATGCGGCGGTCGCCATCCTCATCACCCGCCAGCCGGTAACGTCGTCCGCGATTTTTGGCGTCATAAAGTCCAACCGTAATTTCGTATTCGCCGGTGGGATGATCCTCGGGAATAGCCAGGGTCCAGGCGCCACCGGTGGCGATTTTCCCCTGCCATTGCGAAGTGGGCGGGGTGGGCGAACCGCCGCCCGCCACGAGGTATTCGGCGCGGCGTCCGGGCCGCGGCTTGCTGAAATGGTAAAACACCTGCAAATCCTTCGGCGCGGGCGCGGCGGCTTCCCAGCTCACGTGCAGGCGGAACTCGCGGCCCCCCAGGTATTCCACGCGGTCGGCCAAGGGCTGGATGCGCAATGCGGCATCGGGCGCGTGGCCGCGGCCGTGCGCGTAGAGGATGTCCTTGCCGCGGGCTTGCTCCACAAGGTTGCCGCCGATCTGTTCCACCGAAGATTCCACCGCGCCGGCACGCGCCAGGTAACCGAAGCGCGGCAATATCCGCCGCTCCACCGTCCACGGCGCCGCGCCGCGATTCACCCAAACCTGCGCGCCGGAATTCCAGCGAATGATTTGGCGGTGAATGTCGCCTCCGGCATATTCCACTGAAGCGATTTCATCACGGGCCACAGCTTCAATAAAGGACTGCGCCAGCCAGTATTTGCGCGCGGCTTCCCGGACCATGCTGGAGCGGTCCACCATCAGCGCGTGGCCGGTGAGGATTTCGGCGCTCAGGTAATCGTCGCTGTCAATCCCGTGCCGCGGCCGCGAGCGGTCGCCCTGGTAGCGCCCGGAGTAGCCGACGCCGTGCAGGCTGAAGCGCGTGTGATTGACCGCGTCGAACCACGGCACCCGCTCCCAATCGGCGCAGGGGGCGACGTTGTAGAAACGGCGGCCGCGGTCCGAGAGCTCAAGGAACTGGCAATCGGCGCCGTCGAGCCAGCCGATCAAGTGGTCGCTGCCGGCTTCGGAGGTGGTGGGCGCCTGGTGGCCGCAAATGTCGCGAATGTAAGCGAAGGCATCGCCCCAGGCCTGGCGGGTTTCGAGTTTCGAGTGCAACTTGCCCTGGCGGTCGTAAAAGTCGAAAGCGTTGATCGAGGTAAACACGTCCACAAACGACGCGCTCGGTTTGAGCGCCGGCTGGATCAATTCCATGTTCCGTTTTAGGAAGGGCAGGAAACGATCGGGCCGCCAGCGATAGCTTTGCGCCTCGCGCCCCTCGTTGAGCCACGCGCGCATCGGCCGCCCGTCGGCGGTGAAAACAATATGATCGTAGCTGTAGCCTTCGGCGTCGGGATAAAAATCAATATAGTTGTCGTGCAACCCCCACAGCACTCCGCGGCTCGCACAGGCGCGGCCCAGCGCCTGCAAATCCTCGAGCGTGCCGAGTTTGGGGTCGGGCGGGTAAATGTCCGGCAGCCGGTAATCATAGCCCCACCGCTGCCAGACGTGCATCAGCACCAGCGCGTTGGTCAGGCCGTAGGCAAAGCCGCGTTCCAACTGCGCGGTGTTTTCGGCGTAGCGCCCGCCCCAGAGGTCGAAAACAAACCGGCCCATTTTGGGCGCAACCCCGGCCGACGGCTTTTTGTCGTAGAGCGGCCGGTAGCGGATGGCGCAATCAAAGGCGCCTTTGGTTCCGGGCACAAAAGTCAGCACCGAATCCGGATGCGTGTGCAACTGGTAAAGGCGCTGGTCGGGATCCACCAGCAAATGATCGGGCGGCGTGTCGCAGGCCGCCAACAGGGAAAGCCCGCCCGCAAACTCGAAGCCGACATGGCTGGTGGCCAGGTTGTGCCCGCCGCCCCCGGCGCGGAAGGTTTTGGGATTTTTAATGGCGTAGCCGTGCCCATAGTAAACCGTTTCCGCCAGGCGGTCGGCCCGGCCCAATGCCAGGTCCGTCAGGTATTCGGGGCAGGTTACCTTGATCCGCAGCCCGGGGCCTTCGGTCCAAAGTTCCGCCAGTAAAACGGCCTGCTTCTCGTTTAATTCCAAATGATGAGCCAGCTTGAGCCGGCCATCGGCGGATCGCGTCGCCTCGAATTTACGAACCACCGCCGCGCTGGGCCATTCGCTCAAACGCTGGTTTTGCACGGCCATTTCCAGGCCCTCGAACACGGCGGTTTTTCCGTCTTGACTGAAGCCGATGAGGCCATCCGCCAGACCGCGCGGCCCGGGCAACACCGCCGCCCGCGCCCCCCCTTGCAGATTGAAAAAGTGAATTCCCGCTTCTTCGACTTTCCCTGTTTCAAGCGCCCGCTGGAATTCGACCGCCCGGCTGGCTTTTTGGGCCGCCGTCAGCATGGCGGGCGGCGCGCCGGCAGTGATGGTCGGATCTCCCCAATAACAGGAATCGCAAGTGGTGTTGTTTTTCGGCCCCGGATGCGATTCCAAACGCAGTAAAATCTCGCGCCCGGCAAACCGGCTCAAATCCACCTCGCCCGGCTGCCACACTTTGGCGTCGGTGTGGCGTTCAAAAAGTTTTTCGTTGTCCGCCCAAACGCGGAAGGTCACGCCGTCGCTCGGCGGTTCGGAGGCGCTGTGGTCTCGAATGGCGTGATAAAAGGAAAATTTCAGCGGCTGCGTTTTCGGCAGCTTCAGGCGGTATTCCACGAAAACCGACCCGACGCCGCCCCGATAAGGCGGGTGCAGATGGAGGGCTTGGCGCGCTTCCCCGCGGGTGACCGCGCCGCGCGAAAAACTGGCGGATGATTGGGCGTCGCTCCCCTGCCAGCCTGCCGGCAGATAAACCGGCGGGCGTCCCAGATAATTCCACGCCACCCGGTTGCTGCGCACGGAGGCCAGCGCAAAACCGCCGGACGCCGGCACGGCGATGGGCAGAAACTCCAACGGACGCGCGCGCGCCTCCGCGGCAAAATCGGCCAGAAAAATTTGCACGGCATGGGCGGCGATTTTTTGTTCTCCGACCTGGCCGGTGGCGTAAACATGCAGCGGATAATGCGCGGAAAAAGTGCCTGGCCCGCATTGGAATTCGAAAGTTGAATGCGCCGCGCCCTTTGGCGCGAGTTCGACCCGCTTTTTGGTTGGCCCGACGGCGCGGCAATCGTCCACCAGGTCCTTTAATTCAAGGTTCACCACCAGCCGCTCGGCAGCGGTGTTGGTCAGGCGCACCGTGGCTATTTGGGTTTGGTTGCGATTGGTAACCACGGGAATATCACTGATGAACAACTTTAAGGGGCCGTCGGTGACCGAATGACCGTTAAAGGCAATACCGGCTGAAGTGCCGAACAACCAAGCCGCCATTGCCAACGGATAAATCCGTCTCATGCCCCTTGGGCCGATCTGGCGATTTAATGATTCGCTTGCCATGCCCTGATGGTGCCATCTGAAAGCGGAAATGTCACGCTGCTTGAGCATGGCGTCCGCAGGGCAAGATTATGGATTGGAAAAGATGCGGTCTTGGCGCACCATGCCGGCCATGAACACTTCCGCCGCCGCTTTGGACAACATGGACGCCGACGCTCTGCGCCGCTATTTGGATTTCCTGCTCTGGCATTACAAGGTCGCGGATGGCTTCTGGTTTATATACACAGCGGAAAAATTCGGGCAACCGGCGGCCGAGGAGCTCAACGCGCAAGTCTGGGGCAAAGCTGGCGCGCTGGCCGCCAGGGAGTTGCTCAAACGCTTTGGCATCACGGAGAAGGGATTGCGCGGTTTCGTGCGGGCGCAGTCGCTCTACCCGTGGGCGCTGCTGATCGGCTACCGGATGGAGGAAACCGCCGACACCGTGCGGCTAACCGTGCGCTGCTGCCCCAGCCAGGAGGCTCGCCGCCGGCGCGGCCTGGGTGAATACTCTTGCCGGGAAATGCATCGTGCCGAATTCGAGGCCTTTGCCCGGGTTGTGGATGAGCGCATCGTTGTGGAATGCGTGTTCGCGCCTCCCGACCCGCATCCCGCCGATTGCGACTGCCAATGGCGCTTCACGCTGAGACCAAACCCGCAGGGCGAATGAAACCTTTGCGGTTTTTCGATGTGTTCGGTGGAATTGCCGGAAGCGAATCACGGTGTATAACGTCAGGCCTGGGGTTTTCGATAGCGCGGTTTCCCCTCACCCCCTGCCTGCGCCCGCCTGCCGAGCGGTGGGCAGACTGCGGGCGCGGCAGGCAGGCGTCCCTCTCCCTGGGGGGAGAGGGAGACCTGTTCGCCGGCGCTCGAAGGTATCGGACGCTGCGACTGCACAATGCGCCGCCTGCGATGTTCCCTCTCCCCAAGGGAGAGGGATTAAGGGTGAGGGGTAAGGAGATTGGCGATTCAAACCAGGTGCGAGATGGCAAAAAAACGTCAGGAGACGCGCGGGACAAATCGGCGGCGCAGTATTTTCGCCGGCGCTGTTCCCCCTCACCCCAACCCTCTCCCTCAGGGAGAGGGAGAGCTGTTCGCCGGCGCTCGAAGTTATCGGGCGCTGCGGTTGCAAAAAGCGCCGCCTGCGATGTTCCCTCTCTCCCTCAGGGAGAGACTTCCCCGAAAACTGGTTTCGCGCCTTGCCACCCCTGAACCGCGTAGGAGCCGACGTAAGGAGCCTCTGATTTCATGGCCATCACGCCCGGGCACAAATTTGAGCCTCCTTACGTCGGCTCCTACAACCAGGGGGTTCATGGGGAGGGAGAACTGTTCGCCGGCGCTCGAAGGTATCGGACGCTGCGACTGCACAATGCGCCGCCTGCGATGTTTCCCTCTCCCCAAGGGAGAGGGATTAAGGGTGAGGGGAAATGGCGCCAACGAATGCGAAGGGGTTCCGTTGTCAAACAGCGGGCTGGCCGATGCTCCTTGCCCCGCCTTTACCCACTGGAAACGTCGAGGAACCGAAAACATTGGCCATCCGGGGAGCCGGTTCGTTTGTTCGTGATCAGACGGATTTGCCCTTTGACGCCGCATCCCGGCGCCGCTCGACGTGGCGCGGTGAAGTCAGGTTAAACATTCCCAGGCTCGGGATGGACCCACGGGGCGCGGTAGGGCCGCAGCAGCAGGCGGTTGGCCTCATCGTCGCCCACCACTTTGCCCGCCGCCGGGTCCCAGGCCAGTGTCCGACCCAGTTTCATCGCGTGGTTGGCCAGGATGCACGAGACCGTCGAGATGTGCCCCTGCTCGATGTCAGCCACTGGTTTGCCGCGGGAGGCCACACAGGAAAGCCAGTCTTTCATGTGCCAGCGGATGGCCGAGGCGCAGTGCTTTTCGAGGTCTTTCTCGGTTCTGTCTTCGGGATATTTCTCGTATTCGAACAGCGGCTCGCCGCGCAGCGCCGACCCGCCGTCGCGGGGGAGGAAATCATATTTGAAAACGCTGGCTTTGAGCGTGCCTTTTTCGCCGTAGAAAGTGGCGGCCCAGGGGTAGTCCTTGTCGGGCATCTCGCCCCAAGTGCGGTGTTTCCAGACCACCTGGAGGTCCCCGTAATCGAAAGTCGCGGTCTGGGTGTCGGAGATGTTGGCGCGGCTCTTTTTGTCCACCAGGATGCCGCCGCTGGAGGAAATCTGCTTCGGCCAGCCCAGGTCCATCATCCAGCGCACCATGTCGAGCATGTGGACGCACATGTCGCCGACGATGCCGTTGCCGTATTCCATGTAGGCGCGCCAGCGGCGGGGATGAATCCATTGGTTGTAGGGCATCATGGGCGCCGGGCCCACCCACATATCGTAGTTTAAATGCTCCGGCACCGGCAAATCCGGGCAATCGCCCTTCGCGCGCATGTGCCAGTAGCAGCAGATTTCCACGTGGCCGATCCGGCCCAGGCGGCCCTCGCGGATGACCTTGTCGCGGGCCTCGATGAGATGCGGGGTGCTGCGCCGCTGGGTGCCGATCTGCACCACCCGCCCGTGCTTGCGGGCGGCGGCCAAAATGGCCTGGCTCTCGACCACATCCACGCTGGTCGGCTTCTGCAAATAGACATCGGCCCCGGCTTGGATGGCGGCGATGGCCGGCAGGGCGTGCCAATGGTCGGGCGTGCCGACCAACACCAAATCAAGGTCCTTTTCCTTCAGCATCTCCCGGTAATCACCGTAGGTGCGCGGGCGTTTTTTCGAGGCCTGCTTGGCGGCGGCCATGTCCGCCGCTTCAGCCAGCATCTTTTTGTCCACGTCGCACAGCGAAACGATCTCGACCGGGGCCACTTGGAGCAGGCGCCAAAGGTCGCACTTGCCATACCAGCCGGTCCCGATCAAGCCCACCCGGCGCGGTTTCTGGTCCATTAATTCAGCGGCGCGCAGTTGCAGCAGCGAAAAGGCGGTGGCGCCGGTCCCCACCTTGAGGAATTGGCGGCGTGGCATGATGTGTGTCATGGTCGCGATTCTATGGTTTGCCGTGGCGGGATTCAAACTGAATTTGGCCCTCCGGTTAGCGTGGTTTTACGGTGAATCGGGCCGAAACCGGGCTGGACCACGGGGTTGAAACCGGCGGACCGCCGGTCTGATGTTGTTTAGGATTGTGCGCGCGGGCGACCACCTGCGCGTTGGACCGCAACACGATGGGACCGGCGTAAGGGACGGCGTTGGCCGCGATGCCGCCTTGCGGCAGGCGCGGATCGGAGCCGTCCAAAGTGTAATAAATGACGGCGTTGGTGGCGCCGCTCAAAGCGAGGGTGAAGCCGGCGGCGACGGCCCCTCCCGCGTGGCTCAACCGGGGCGGGGGCGTCAGTTGGCGGTCAATGAAATCCACACGGTTGGAGAGCCAGTTTTTCATGTGGTTGATCTCGCTCTGGTAGCTGCCGCCGCGCGGTTGCAGGCCCCAGCGCCGGGCTTGGCGCGGCTGGGCTTCCCGCAATTCGCCAGTCAGGCGGTCAATCAAACCTTCCAGGTTGGGCTGGGAAAAGTGGGTGCGGCGCAGCTCCTGCCAGCGGTCCACCCAAAGTTGCCAGAAGTCCACATCTTGAAACAGCCGGTTCCACCAAGCCGCGCCGAAATAGGGACCGGTCTGCCAATGCCGGGGATTGGCGTCGCGGCCATCGGTCGAGCCGAGCGCGCGATCAAAATCCCAGTGCGGGCCGAAGGTTATTTTGCCGCCGCGCGGCTTGTAAAAATAGGTGCTGAGAGCCAGGGCGTCCACGTTGCCGGTAAGCACTTCCAGAACATGGAAATCAATCCAGGCGCGTTCGTCCAGATAGGCCCGGTAACCGGCGGCGGGGTCCTTCCAATGGGGGCCGTTGAGGGCGCGCTCGAAATCGCGAAAATATTGGCGCAGGTATTCCAATTGCGGCGCGCGTTGCGGCAGGCGGATGACCGGCTCTTTCGGGTCCACAAAGACAAGCTGAACGCCCGCCGCGCCCAGCCCCTGCTCGCCCGGCCCCAAGCGGTCAATTTTCAGCAGGTAACCGCCGGTGACTGCCGGCGGCTGCAAATCGTTCGCGCCCAGGCGGTCAATGTTGACCCGGTGTTTGCCGATGGCGATTTTTTCCTCGAGCACGTAAAGCCCGTGGTAATGGTCCGCCGTCACCGGCCCCGGTTCCCGCGCCAGGAAGACCTCGACGAATCGCGTGCGCGGCGAGTAGCAACCCATATCGCGGCTTAATTGGTGCGCGAACGGATTGTGAATCATGACCGGATCGAAGGAGTTGGGCGCATACAAGACCCAGTCGGAACCGGGCGGCATCCCTAGGAGACCAAGGTCCCGGTCATCGTCGAATTCATCGAGAAATTCGAGCGCGAACGATCGTTGCGGCATGCCCCGCGAGGTCGAGCCGCGCTCATGGAAACCCGCCCGGGTGGAAAGCGCGACGGGATTCGTCAACGTCGCCACGCCGTTGGCCGGTTCGAACAGGGTCAGATGCACGGCGGCGGATTTGGCCGAAGTGGGACGCTTGCGGCCAAAGGTGTCCATGATGAGCAATGGCAGGTTGGATTTGAAGGATAGGGCGTTGGTGTGCAGGAGCAAATAGGCGGCGCTGGCGGGGGGGCCGGGCAACCGGTTCTTTTGGTAGGCCCGGGCGGTTACTTGGACGCTGTTGGTCAGACGCAACGGCGCTTCATATATGGGCGACTGGCTGTCCGGCAAGGCGCCGTCCAGCGTGTAGCGGATGACCACCCCGGCACCGGGACATTCGAGTTTAAGAACCCAAGGCTCCGTGAAAGTGCCGCCGGGCCGGGAGAAGCGAACTTCCGGCGCGCAGAGACGGCCTTGAATGGCGTTGGGCTTGCCGGGAGTGGGCTGCAAAAACGGGCCGGTCAGTTCAGGCTCGGTGCGGGCGCAGCCGAAGGAAATATCGGTGAATTGGAGGGGATAGGGCGAAAATTCGGAAACCACTTTGCCGGCGGGATTTGCCAGAGCCAGGTAACCGCCAAGTTTTGGCAGGCGGAAATTGGTGTGGAGCCGACCCACCGGGTTGGTGCGGTTCTTGCCGGAGGCGAACACCAGCAGGTATTTGTCGGGCAACAGGGTGACGGCGGGCAAGCGCCACTTGGCGGGGTTGGTGGGGGAATCGGTGAGGAACCCTCCTTCCAGGTTGACCGGCTTGGCGCCGCTATTGTGAATTTCGATCCAGCCGTGGTGCTCACCATCTTCGTCTTTGATCCCGCCGCGGTTTTCCGCCAGGAATTCGGAAATATACACCGGACTGCGCGCGCCGGCGGCGTGGGCGGCGAGCGGGCCGGCCAGCCAAGCCAGCCCCAGCCAAAGCGCCGCCAAATGATGCCTGCGTAGATTCATGATCCGCGCCGAGAACGGCTTGCCAATAATGTCACGTTTGCTTGGACGCCAGCCAGCCATTTTTGTTCACGCACCGGCAAAGGCCCCTTGGTTTTTCCTGATTGAATCTTCGCGCTTTGGGATTATTGTTTTGCGACATGAAGAGCGTTTCAAGCATGGCTGCGCCACATGTTTGGCTGGACGAGAATGGAGTGGCTTGGGTTGACCAGGCTAACACCAAGGTCATTCAAATTGTCCAAGACATGATGGCGCACGGCTGGAGTCCGGAGGAAATTCATTTTCAGCATCCGCACCTGAGTCTGGCCCAAATTCATGCGGCAATCGCCTTTTATTACGACCATCAAGCGGCCTTGGACACCGAAATCAAAGCCTCGCTTGGGCGCTATCGAAAAGCACGGGCAAAAACCCTGAATTCTCCGCTTCGCAGAAAATTGCTGGCCGCGGTTAAAACCGGGTGAGCCTGGCACTATACATGGACGTGCATGTGCCGGCCTCCATCACCCGAGGTTTGCGCTTGCGCCAAGTTGATGTTTTGACCGCCCAGGAGGATCACGCGGCACGGATGCCGGATGACCTGCTTTTGGACCGCGCTTTCCTGATCGGGCGGACCCTGTTTACCCAGGACGAGGATTTGCTCGCAGTGGCAGCCCGTCGTCAACGCGGCAAAATACCATTCGCCGGCGTGATCTGCGCGCACCAGCTTGGCGCCACCATTGGTCAATGCGTTGAGGATTTGGAAATTATGGCCAAGACCCTTGAACCTGCGGACTGTGCCAACAGCGTGTTTTATTTGCCATTGTAACCAACCTGAAATCCGGTATTCTAAACCCATGAAAACAAACATGACCACTGATTCGCTGACCACCCGGCGCGCGTTTATCGGCAGCGCCGCAACTCTCGCCGCCTGCGCCTTGGCGCCGCATCGCCTGCTGGGGGCGGCCGCGTCCGGCAAGCCCAATTCCGTCTTCAACGGAGTGCGCATTGGTTGCATCACCTACAGCTACCGCGGCGGCAGCGTCAACACCGCGGAGGAAACGCTCAAGGCGCTGTTGGAGAATGGCCTCAGCGAGGTGGAACTGATGGGCGGGCCTATCCAGACTTTTGCCGGCATCGCCGGCGCGCCCAGGGCCAAGGGCAAGGGCAAAGACACTCCCGCCGAACCCCAGGCCAAGCCGACTGACGCCCAGCGCGAGGCGCAACTGGCCAAGTGCCGGGAGCTGCGCAAGATGTATAACGACGCCGGCGTGAACATTCATATTCATAAGATGAGCTTTGGCCAGTCCGACGAGGAGATTGATTTTAATTTCCTTGTGGCCAAGGCGCTGGGCTGCACGGGCATCACCCTGGAGCGCTCGGAGCCCCTGGCCAAAAAACTCGCGCCTTTTGCCGACAAGCACAAAATTTGGGTGGGCTTCCATAACCACACCAACAACTATCCGGTGATGGACAAGGAAGACCCAATCCTGGAATACGGCCAATACATCGGCTTCAATTTCGATGTGGGCCATTACTTTGCCGGCACCAAGGGGTTGTCGCCCATCCCGGTCCTCGAGAAATACCATAAACGCATCGTCAGCCTGCACCTCAAGGACCGCACCGCCGAGGGCGGCAACCTGCCGTGGGGCCAGGGAAAAACCCCGCTCAAGGAAATCCTGCAATTGATGCGCAAGGAGAAATGGACCTTCCCGGGCGACATCGAGCTGGAATACAAAATTCCCGAAGGCTCGAACGCCGTGGCCGAAGTCGGCAAGTGCGTCCAATTTTGCAAAGAGGCCCTCGCTTAAGCGCCAATTGCCCTGTGGCGCGCGGGATGACTGGGGGGATGCGTGGCTTCCGCCGAGGCGGGGAACGGGCCTTTTCGCCGCGTTCCCGGTGCGGTGAATTATCTCATTTGGAAATATAAAAAATCGTGCTACCTAATGGCGGATGATCCGGCATCGCCTTTTTGTTTTGGCCGCGCTGGGATGGTTGAGCCTCCCGGTTCAGGCGGCTTTGTCTCCGGAGCAGAAGCGGAGCCTGCCGCCACCGGTGGGGCGCCCGGTGGATTTCGCCAAGGATATCCAGCCGCTGTTGCAAAACAGTTGCGCCCAGTGCCATGGCCGGGGCAAGGACAAAGGCGGTTTCCGCATTGACACCCGGGAAACCTTCCTGCAAGGGGGCGATGCGGGGCCGGGGGCGGTGGCGGGCCGGAGCGCCGACAGCCTGGTCATCGAGCTGGTGAGCGGTTTGGATCCCGACAACCTGATGCCGCAAAAAGGCCGGCGGCTGACGGCCGAGCAGGTGGGGCTGCTGCGCGGCTGGATTGACCAGGGCCTGCCCTGGCCCAAGGAGATCACCTTTGCCCGCCAGCCCATCGAAAACCTGCGACCGCAGCAGCCCCCTATCCCGCCCGCCTCCCGACAGGCTGGCGAACATCCGGTGGACCGTCTGCTGCAACCTTACTACGAGCGGCATAAAGTCGGGAAAGCGCCGCCGGTGGAGGACCGGCTGTTTGCCCGGCGGGTTTATCTGGATGTGATCGGTCTTTTGCCGCCGCCGGAAGAGTTGGAGGCATTTGCGCGCGAGCGGGCTCCGGACAAGCGGGAGCGCCTGGTGCATCGCCTGCTGGCGAACAACCACCGTTACGCGGAGCATTGGCTGTCCTTTTGGAATGATCTGCTGCGCAACGATTACAAAGGGACTGGCTACATTGACGGCGGGCGCAAGCAAATCACGGCCTGGCTTTACCGCGCTTTGGCGACCAACCAGCCGTACGACCGGATGGTGGCGCAACTCATCAATCCGCCGCCGGAGGCGGAGGGTTTCCTCAAGGGCATCGTTTGGCGCGGCGCGGTCAACTCCAGCCAAACCCCCGCCATGCAGGCCGCCCAAAACCTGTCACAGGTTTTCATGGGGGTAAACCTCAAGTGCGCCTCGTGCCATGACAGTTTCATCAACGATTACACGCTGGCCGACACCTACGCCCTGGCCAACGTGTTCAGCGACGAGCCGCTGGAATTGTTCCAATGCGACAAGCCCACCGGCATCAAAGCCGAAACCCGTTTCTTCTACCCCGGCTTTGGCGTTATCTCCGCGAGCGCCAAGCGACCGGAGCGGTTGCGGCAACTTTCCGAAATCATCACCAGCAAAGACAATGGGCGGTTATCCCGCACGGTGGTCAACCGTTTGTGGGCGCGCTTTTTTGGGCGCGGACTGGTGGAGCCAGTGGACGAAATGGACGGGCCGGCCTGGCATCCGGACCTGCTGAACTGGCTGGCCGAGGACTTGGTGGCGCATGGTTATAATCTAAAACACACCATCGCCACGATACTGACCTCCCGGGCCTATCAGCGCCCAGCCGTGCCCGGCGGCGAAGGCCCCGAGGCGCATTACGTCTTTCACGGCCCGCTGGTGCGACGGTTGACGGCCGAGCAATTCCGCGACGCGCTGACCAGCCTCACCGGCGCGGGCTACGCCCAGCCGGCCGCCCAAGTGGATTGGCTCGCCGGCCAGCCGGAAAGTGTGCGGCAAACATTGCTGCGGCAAGCCGCGCCCTTGGTGGTTTCCGAAGCCACCGAGGTCCCAACCAACCATTGGCTGACCTGGTTTGGCCGGGAGCTGAGCCTGACGGGACGGATTGAGCGGGCCGCGGCGGTGGTTGCCGCCTCGGACGTCTTCACGGTGTTCGTCAACGGGCAGGCCGTCGGCGGTTCGCGCAAGGCCAAAGAACCGGCCCACCTGGACCTCCACAAACACCTGCGCGAAGGCATCAACCAGGTCGTCCTGCAAATCGGGGCCAAGCCCGGCGCCGAGGCGATCAAAGGCAAGGACGGAAAGAAAGCCGCCCCGCCGCCGAAATTGCTTCCCAAGGGATTCGCCGGTTTTTTTGAAATTCAAGCCGGCGGACGGACCGTATCGTTTCACGCCGATGATGCCTGGCGTTATGCGACCGGCAACGAGGACACCAAACCGGACCTTTCCCGGACGGCGGCGTGGGCCGCCGTGCCGGAAAGCGCCGGCGGCGGACCAGCCGCCGGCTTGGACGCCCGGGCGGTGGCGGCGGCCATCTTTCAGCGATCGGAAATGGGCCGGGTGCGCGCCGCGTGGGTGGCGGCGGACCCGCTGGCGATGGCGCTGGGACGGCCCAACCGCGAGCAGGTTTGCACGGTCCGCCCCACGCAGGCCACCACTTTGCAAGCCCTGGAACTGACCAACGGCGGCACGCTCGCCGCCGTGCTGCGCGCCGGCGCCGAAAAGCTTCTTGCCAATCATCCGACCGGCAACCGCCGACTGGTGGAAGTCATTTTTCAACGTGGTTTGGGCCGGCCCGCCACCGCCGGTGAAATCGCGCTGGCCGCGCCGCTGGTGGGCGAACCAGTTCGCGCGGAAGGGATCGAAGACCTGCTATGGTCCGTGGCCATGCTGCCTGAGTTTCAATTGATCTATTGATATGAGCTTTAGCCCGCATTCCCGCCGTGACTTTTTGCAAACCGCCGGCGCGGCCACGCTGGGCGCGCTGCTGGCCGGTTACCCCCGGCGGGTCGCCGCCGACGAAACCGGGCCGATCAAGGCGACGGCCGATTCGGTCATCATCCTCTGGATGGCCGGCGGCATGGCGCACACGGAGACTTTCGATCCCAAGCGCCACACGCCGTTCGCGAAAGGGCTGAAGCCCGGGGACGTGCTCAGCACTTTTCCCGACATCCCAACCAGTGTGGACGGCATCCGTTTTTCCGCCGGCTTGGAAAACCTGGCCCGGGTGATGGACCGCGGCACCTTGATCCGGTCCTACACCGCCGGCGATTTGGGGTTCATCCTGCACTCGCGGCATCAATTCCACTGGCACACCGGCTACGCGCCGCCGCAAACCGTCGCCTGCCCGCACCTTGGCGCGGTGATTTCCCGCACCCTCGGCCCGCTCAATCCCGCGCTGCCCGCCTTCATCAACATCGGCCAGCGCTTTGACGTGGGCGAGGGCGAGGAATTGAAGGCGTTCACCACCGCCGGGTTCCTGGGCAGCGAATTCGGGCCGTTCAACATTCCGTTTCCGGAGCAGGCGGCCCAGACCATCCAACCGCCGCTGGGCATGACGCCGGGACGTTTCCAGAACCGCGAAAAATTTTACCGCCAATTGCTGGCGCGGAATCCCGTGATGCTGCACGGCTCCGATTACCAGCGCGAGTCGCTGGTGCGGTCGGTTGATAACGCGCATCGCCTGCTCAATTCCCCCGCGGCCCGCGCCTTCGACCTCTCCCTGGAGCCGAAGGAATCGCTGCTCAAATACACCGGCGGCATCGCCGATCTTTCCCAGGTTTCCGCGGCCGGCCAAACGCGCGACGGCTCTTATGAAAAAAGCACGGTCGGACGGTTTGGCCTGGGCTGCCTGCTGGCCCGGCGTTTGATCGAAGCCGGCGCCCGTTTCATCGAAGTCACCACCGAATACATCCCGTTTCTCAACTGGGACACGCATGAAAACGGCCATGAAAAGCTGGTGCACATGAAAAAGGCGATTGACGCGCCGGTCGCCCAATTGGTTTTAGACCTGGAAGCGCGCGGATTGCTCGACCGCACCCTGATCGTGCTGGCCACCGAGTTCAGCCGCGATTCCTTGGTGGAAGGCAAACCCGATAAATTAGTCAAGGACCAGGTGCCCGTGCCGGACAAGATCGAGGACCTCAAACATTACGGGATGCACAGGCACTTCACCGACGCGGGTTGCGTGCTGCTGTTCGGCGGCGGCATCAAAAAAGGCCATCTGCACGGGGTTACCGCCGACGAGCGCCCCTGCAAAACTCTCGCCGACCGCGTGGTCATCGAGGACCTGCACGCGACGATCTATCAAACACTCGGGATTTCGCCCAAGTTGGCGTATGAAGTGGAAAAACGCCCGTTTTACGTGACCCGCGACGGGCTGGGCCAGCCTATCCGCGCCATTTTGGCAAGAGGTTGACCCATGTTAATTGGCGGCACGCCCGCGTCCTCCCACACGGGCGGCGGGCGGTTACTGATGAATGCTTGGGATAAACGACACGCGCCCCCTCACCCTGCCCTCCCCATGAATCTCTTGGTTGTAGGAGCCGACGTAAGGAGGCTCAAATTTGACCCCGGGTGTGATGGCCACGATAGCAGAGCCTCCTTACGTCGGCTCC
>Ga0101944_10003440_pt1 | contig 22066 bp, 15 predicted proteins | sample DewCreD2012metaG_FD_75245 | JGI IMG/M metagenome (GOLD analysis project Ga0101944, IMG submission 75245) | Hot spring sediment bacterial and archeal communities from British Columbia, Canada, to study Microbial Dark Matter (Phase II) - Dewar... ... | reverse complement strand
GTGGTAGGGGGAAGAGGAGGTATTCACGATGAGCGTGGCCCCCCCCTGCAGGCACTGGGTCCGGGTCGGTTCGCCGGGGTACCAGATATCCTCGCAGATGTTCACCCCGACCGCCGTCCCCCGCAACTCAAAGACCAGGGCCTCCCGCCCCCGCTGAAAATAGCGGTCTTCGTCGAAGACTCCGTAGTTGGGAAGATGCATCTTGTGGTACACCCCGGCCAGCTTCCCGTCGTGGAGGACCGCCGCGGCGTTGTAGAGGTCGTCGGTCAGGTCGGCAAACCCCACGAGGGCGGTGATTCCCCGGGTGGCCCGGGCCACTTCTTCCAGCGCCGCAAGGTTGTCTTCCACGAAAGCGCAGTTCAGCAGGAGATCTTCGGGAGGGTATCCCGGCAGCGCCAGCTCCGGGAAGGCCACCAGGTCCGCCCCCCAGGCGGTCTCAGAAACCGCCCAGAACCCGAGCCGGGTCAGGGCAGCGGTCATACGTTCAAGGCCTATACCGGGAAATTCGGATGCAAAGGAGGGGGCCAGGGAAGCGATTACCCGTTTCCCTGAGTTTATAAGCCTCTTAGCCCGATCCAGATCGCTGCGGACCTTTTTTGCACCCACAGGACAGACTTCTACACAATGACCACAGAGGATACAGAGGTCCTTAACCACCGCAGCCCTGCCGTTTTCCACCCGGATCGCCTTAACGGTACATTGCCGCACGCATTTATAGCAGTCCTGACAGGCGGCCTTTTCGGTATAAATAGGATTTAACACGTCCATATCGTTTTTTCTCACCCCTGGCTGCCGACTTTAGCCCCATGCTGGGCAACCAGGAGGTCCTGTAACACCATTGGAGTTACCTGACGGTGAATTACCCCGTCGATAATGACGATGGGACCTTCTTTGCAGAGCCCTTCGCAGAGAGTGCCCGTTACTTCCGCATCCAGCAGGTCTGCCCGAACTTTTCCTTCCTGGATAAGCCGCTGCACCAGCTCTGCATTCACGCTGTTTCCCCGGGAAAAACAGGAACTACCCATACAAATGGTTATCCGGTGTTTTTCTTGATTCTGCTCCATGGTGCACCTCTCGGGTTTGTATATATATTTTTTTATCGATAAAGTCAAGACGATATAAGAACAGGTTGACTGCTGTCATGCCATCGCCTACTATACCGATATGGGCCAGCACAGCATCACCGGAAGGCTTAAGAGCATCTGTCTGTTCATCAACCTGAGCTTATTCGGGATAGCCCTGTTTCAGTATTTGATTGATGGCCCTCCGGCGGATATTCCTGACCTCTGGAATTCCCAGTTTTACCTGCTCCTCTTCCTAGCCCTTGGCTTTTCCCTTCTTGCTGTCGTCCTGGCAGAACGCCCCCTCGCTGCTATACCTAGTCTGTTAGGCCTCATAGCGGTGCTTGTCGCGGTTACCCCCGAAGGGAGCCGCATCGGGATACGTCTCTGCCTATTTGCTGCCACTGCTGTCACCGGGGGACTCTGTGTTCCGCCCCCCTATAATCTTGCCATGGGACCGGCTGTCATCATCGCTGCCTTTGCTTCCATCAGGACCGAGCTGGCCTGGGACGTATGGCTCGTAAAGCCCTCCTATTCTGAACGGCTGGGGAGCATTATTGTTATCGCAGTCCTGTATAGTATTTCCGTTATCTTATCTTATGCCATTAAAATAATCCGGGAAGAGGGGACTGAAATCGCCAATTTGGAAAACACCATAGCCCAGCTTACCACGGCCAATATAGGGTTCCAGGAATATGCCAAGTATGTGGAAGAACAGTCCCGAGAACTGGAACGGAAACGGATAACCAAGGAAATTCATGATATAATCGGCTATACGCTTACCACGGTAATGATGCTGCTGCGGGAAGCCAAACTGCATACGGAAGGGGCCAGTCACATTAGGAATATTCTCGACGAAGCGGACCAGCAATGTCAGAGCGGACTGGCCGAAACCCGCCAATCCTTACGGCAGTTACGAACCATTGAGACCGCTGCGGTTTCCCTGGTGGATGCGATACGGAAACTGGCCTATTCATTTCAGCACGCCACCGGTGTGCAGGTACAGGTGGATTTTGGAAATGCCCTTGGGCCGGTGAACGAGAGCGTTCAGAACACAATAATCCGATTGTTACAGGAAGGGATGACCAATGCGCTGCGTCACGGCAAGGCAAGCAGTATTACCATATCATTGTGGATACATGAGGGGGCTTTAATCATCGATATGATGGATAACGGACGGGGTTCCACCGAATTTAATGAGGGTATCGGGCTTGCTGGTATGCGGGAAACCATTACCGCCTTAGGGGGCCAGTTTTCCGCAGGCCCAATCTCCGGAGGCTTTAAGCTGACAGCCCAGATCCCTCTAGGAGAGGATGCCCATGGGAACTAAGCCGATTCGCCTAGTGCTGGCCGATGACCAGGTCCTCTTTATAGAAAGCCTGAAACGGGTCATAGAAACCCTTGACCCGGGTATTTCCGTCCTTGGAATTGCCCATGATGGGGAAGAGGCAATCCGTATGACCAGGGAGTTTAAACCTGACCTGGTCATTCTGGATTGGATGCTGCCTCGACTGGATGGCCTGGAAGTGTTGCGCCGTATCCGACAGATATCGCCGGTGCCCGTGCTGATGCTCACGGCCCGCAAGGAAGAGATGGACCGCGTCATCGGGCTGGAGGTGGGGGCGGACGATTATCTCACCAAGCCTTTTAGCGTGCGCGAGCTGGTTGCGCTGCGCGCGCGCAAGGCGATGGAAGCCGGCCTGGACGGCCTGGTGTGCTCGCCGCAGGAAGTGGCGGAGGTCCGCAAGATTACTGGACCAGGCGCCATCCTGGTGACCCCCGGCGTGCGTTCGGCGGGGGCATCGAAGGGCGACCAGAAGCGGGTGGCGACGCCGGCGGAGGCGCTGGAGAATGGGGCGGACTACCTGGTCATTGGACGGCAGGTGACGCGCGCGGCGGATCCTCGGGCCGAGGTTCTCCGCATCTGCGGTGAGATCCGCGGGCATGTCAAAATGAAGCTGTGACTGGTCACGAAACCCGCCGGAAATTCCTGGACTTTTTCGCCGCACGGGGGCACCGGGTGGTACCCAGCTCCTCGCTGGTTCCAGCCAACGACCCCACGCTGTTGTTCACCAACGCCGGGATGAACCAGTTCAAGGACGTGTTCCTGGGGCTGGAGAAGCGGGACTACACGCGGGCGGCCTCCTCGCAGAAATGCGTACGCGCGGGGGGCAAGCACAACGACCTGGACAACGTCGGCTACACCCGCCGCCACCACACCTTCTTTGAGATGCTGGGCAACTTCTCCTTTGGCGATTACTTTAAGGCGGACGCCATCGCCTTCGCCTGGGAGCTGATCACAAAGGAGTACGGCTTACCCAAAGACCGGCTGTACTTCACCGTGTTCCGGGAGGACGACGAGGCGGAGCTGTTGTGGCAGAAAGTGACCGGGGTTTCCAAGAGCCGGATCTTTCGCCTGGACGAGAAGGACAACTTCTGGCAAATGGGCGAGACCGGTCCCTGCGGCCCTTGTTCCGAGATCCACTACGACCTGGGACCGGAGGCGAGTGAGCCGGGCCACGAGAACGAGGAGTTTCCGAGCGACTGCGGCGGGCGCTACATCGAGATCTGGAACCTGGTCTTCATGCAGTTCAACCGCGACCTGAACGGCGTCCTGACGCCCTTACCCCGCCCCTCCATTGACACCGGCATGGGACTGGAGCGGATCGCGGCGGTGCTGCAAGGCAAGCTGTCCAATTTCGACTGCGACCTTCTGGCGCCGGTCATCCAGCGCGCCGCGGAGATCTTCGGGACGGCCTACGGAGAAGACCCGCGCATGGACATCGCGCTGCGCATCGTGGCCGATCACAGCCGTGCGGCGGCGTTCCTGATCCACGACGGCGTGATGCCTTCCAACGAGGGACGCGGATATGTTCTGCGGAAAATTATGCGGAGGGCGCTGAGGCATGCGCGCATGCGCGGCGTGCAGGAGCCGTTTCTGTACCAGTTGACGGGCTTCGTTGCCGAGCTGATGCAGCCCGCCTATCCCGAACTCATGGAGAGCGTGCAGCGGGTGGCGCGGGTGGTCAAGGACGAGGAGCACCGCTACCAGACCACTTATCAGGTGGCCGAGAAGGTCTTCCACGATGAGGCCCGCGCGGCCACCGGTGGCGTGCTGCCGGGCGCGGCAGCATTCAAGCTGTACGACACCTTCGGCCTGGCGCTGGATGAGCAAGAGGAGATGGCGCGGGAGTACGGGCTCCTCATCGACCGGCAAGGCTTTGAGCGCGAAATGGAGCGCCAGCGGGAGCGCGCGCGTGCGAGCTGGAAAGGCGCTCAGGCGGGCCAGATTGCTCCCGTCTACCAGGATCTGGCCGAGAAGCGGCGCACCAAGTTCGTGGGCTACGAGATGCTGGAGGACCCGTCCTGCCGGGTGGTGGCTCTGGTGGCCGATCAAACGCTGATCGACGCCGTCGAGCCGGGCCAGCGGGCGGAGCTGATCCTGGATGAGACGCCTTTCTACGCCGAAGCGGGCGGCCAGGTCGGAGACAAGGGCAGCCTCTACTCAGCCCAGACGGGGCGCCTTGTGGCGCGGGTGGAGAACACATACCCGGCCATTGCCGGACTGACGGCCCACCGGATCTTGGCCGTGGAGAGGATCCGAACGGGAGACGTGCTACGGGCGGAGGTGGACCGCGCCGCGCGGTTGGCCACCATGCGGAACCACACGGCGACGCACTTGCTGCACGCCTCGCTGCGGATGGTGCTGGGGCCGCACGTCAAACAGGCGGGCAGCGTGGTGGAGCCCTCGCGGTTTCGGTTCGACTTCACGCACTATGCGGCGATGGACCCCGCCGAGCTGGAAGAGGTGGAGCGGCTGATCAACGAGCAGATCCTCCGCAACGCCGAGGTCCAGACTGAGCTGATGGAGCTGGAACAAGCGGTGAGCGGCGGCGCCATGGCGCTGTTCGGCGAGAAGTACGGCGACGTGGTGCGCGTCGTCAGTGTGCCGGGGTTCAGCAAGGAACTTTGCGGCGGCACCCACGTGCGGCGAACGGGCGACATCGGCCTGTGCAAGATCGCCGCCGAAGGGAGCATCTCGGCGGGCGTGCGCCGGATCGAGGCCATTACCGGAGAGAACGCTCTGCGGCGGTTTCAGCAGGCGGTTCAGACGCTGGGCCGGATGTCCCAGATGCTGAAGACGCCGGAGGCCGAGCTGGCGGACCATCTGGAGAAGCTGCTGGCGGAGCAGAAAGCGCTCGAGCGCCAGATCGAAGTGCTGAAGGCCAAGGCGGCGCAGGTGCAGTTGAGCGAGCTGGAGCCGCGGGCGCGCACGCTGAAGGGCGTAAAGGTGCTGGCGGGGCGGGTGGACGGCCTGGACCGCCAGCAGATGCGTTCGCTGGCCGACGCTTTGCGAAGCAAATGGAAGACCGCGGTGGTGGTGCTGGCCTCGGCGCAGGACAGCTCGGTGGCGATCGTCTCGGCGGTGACCAAGGATCTTACCGCGAAAGTGCACGCCGGAAAGCTGGCCGGATGGCTGGCTCAAAACCTGGGAGGCAAGGGTGGGGGCCGTCCCGATCTGGCCGAGGCAGGCGCGAAGGACGTGGCCCGGCTGGACAGCGCGCTCGAGAGCGTTTACGCGCAGGTCGAGGAGATGCTGTGAGCGAGTACGACGCCGTGGTGGTGGGCGCCGGCCCGACCGGCCTGGCGTGCGCCATTGAGTTGAAGCGCCGCGGCCTGCGGGCGGTGGTGATCGACAAAGGCTGCATCGTCAACTCGATCTATAACTACCCGACGAACATGGTGTTCTTCACCACGCCCGAGCTGCTCGAGATCGGCGAGATCCCCATGACCTCGCTGGGCGAGAAGCCCACCCGGCTGGAGGCTTTGAAGTATTACCGGCGCGTGGCGGGCTACTACGGGTTGGAGATCCGGCAGTATGAGCTGGTCGAAAAGATCACCGGGGAAGACGGCTCGTTTGTGACCCACACGGCCCCCGCCAACGGCCAGCCGCGGCAGTACGCTTCGCGGAAGGTAGTCCTCGCCATGGGCTATTACGACGTGCCGAATCTGCTGAACGTTCCAGGGGAGGACTTGCCCAAAGTAACGCACTATTACAAGGAGGCTCATCCTTACTACGATCAGGACGTGGCGGTGATCGGCGGGGAGAATTCGGCGGCGATCGCGGCGCTGGAGCTGCACTGGGCCGGCGCGCGGGTGACGCTGGTCCATCACGGGCCCGGGGTAGGCGAACACGTTAAGTATTGGATTAAACCCAACCTGGAGAACCGCATCGCCGGCGGCGAAATCCGGGCGTATTTCCGCTCGCGGGTGGCGGCGATCGGGCCGGATTGGATCCGGCTGTCAACGTCCGAAGGCGAGGTCCAACTCGAGAACGACTTCGTGCTGGCCATGACCGGTTACCGGCCCGATACCCGGTTTCTTGAGGCGCACGGAATCCGGTTGGACGAACAGGGGCGGCCGCGGCTGGATCCCGAGACGCTGGAAAGCGAGCGCAAGGGCATCCATCTGGCGGGGGTCCTGGTGGCGGGGATGCACACCAACGAAATCTTCATCGAAAACGGCCGCTTTCACGGGCGGCAGATCGCAGAAGCGCTGAAGCGCAGCCTGGGGGATCGCCGCGGGGGCGCACAAAACGCCAACAATCCGTAATCTGCTGATTCAGCCATTCACTTGCGTGGTGATGGCCCACAGCCGTCGGCGGCAGCTTTCACAAGGGGACGCCGAGCAAGCGGCAGTCGGACTCCACCATTTCCCGGACCAGCTCTTCAAAAGGAATGCGGTAGTCCCAGCCGAGCTTGGCCTTGGCCTTGGAGCAGTCTCCTAGCAAGGCATTCACCTCGGCGGGGCGGTGCAAAGCGGGATCGGGGACGACGTAATCCCGGTAGTCCAGGCCGGCGATGGAGAAGGCCAACTCCGCGAACTCCCGCACGGAATGGTTCTCACCGGTCGCGATGACATAGTCGTCCGGCTCGGGCTGCTGGAGCATCACCCACATGGCCTTGACGTACTCGCGGGCGTGGCCCCAGTCGCGGCGGGCCTCCAGATTGCCGAGGCGCAGCTCGCGGGAGCGTCCGGCGCGGATGCGGGCGACCCCGGAGGAGATTTTGCGGGTGACGAACTCAAAGCCGCGGCGCGGCGACTCATGATTAAAGAGGATTCCGCTCGAGGCGTGCAGGCCGTAAGCCTCCCGGTAGTTGCGGGTCAGCTCATAGCCGGCGACCTTGCTGATGCCGTAGCTCGAACGGGGGTGAAAGCGGGTCAGCTCATTCTGGGGCACCTGCTCGGCGCGGCCGAACATCTCGCTGGATCCGGCGAAATAAAAGCGGCAGGCGGGGGCCAGGTTCTTAATGGCAGCGAGCAGGTAGTGCGTGCCGTTGATGTTGACGTTCAGGGTGGAGAACTCATCGTCGAACGAGTAACTCACAAAACTCTGAGCCGCTAAGTGGTAACACTCATCCGGCCGCACCTTCTCCACCACCTGATGGAGGCTGGCGTAGCTTTCGAGCGAGGCGGCGTGCAGAACGATGCGGTCAAGAACCGCGGTCAGCCGCGAGAGGCGGTGCTCGGGGTCTTCCAGGGCCACGCGGCGCACGATGCCGTGGACCTCGTAGCCCTTCTCTAGGAGAAACTCAGCCAGATAGGAGCCGTCCTGGCCCGTGATGCCGGTGATGAGCGCGCGCTTTGCGGCCATAGATCCAAAATGGTAGCACGCGGCTGGACGAGGCTTGAGAAGCAGTCACTCGTAGCGCAACGCTTCGGCGGGGTCCAGGCGCGCGGCGCGGATGGCGGGGATCAGGCCGCTGGCGAGCCCCGTGAGAATCAGCGCGGCGGCCGAGACAACCAAGGTCAGAGGGGTGATGACAAGGCGGATGTCGCCCCTCCCGGTGGTGTCTTCGTAAGCTTCGCCGACGAAGGAGATGGGGCCAATCACGACCGACAGAACGTACGACAAGATGACGCCAATCAGACCGCCCGCCAGGGTGAGGGCCAGAGCCTCCGCCAGGAACTGGCGGCGGATGTGGCAGCGGCGGGCGCCCAGCGCGCGGCGCATTCCGATCTCGCGGACGCGCTCGTCGACAGTGACCAGCATGATGTTCATGACGCCGACGCCGCCAATCGCCAGGGTGAGACAGCCGATGAAGGCCAGCAGGCCTTGGAGGCCGATCAAGATGCCGTCAATGAGGGGGCGGTATTCTTCACGGCCGAACATCTGGATGGCGCGCGCATCGGTGGACAGGAAGCGCTGGCGCTTGGCGATGGCGGCGCGGACTTGCTGCATGGCGCGGGCTTCGTAGGCGGGAGCCACGGGGGTGAAGACGATTACGCTGGCGTAGCGCGTGTCCCAGAGGAAGCCTGCCGTACTGTACGGGATGAAAGCGCACTGGTTGTCGGGGCTGAAGTAGCTGCTGTCCTGCATCTTGCTCTCCAGCACTCCCACAACGGTGAAGCGCAGGCCGCCGATGGTGAGGGTTTGATCCACGGCCGGCCGCCCGCCGAACAGTTTCCGGTAGAGCTTGTCTCCCAGCACCACGACGCGGCGGCGCTCGGACTCGTCCTCGGGGCTCAGCCAGCGGCCTTCAGCAGGTATCTGGTTGCGCATTTCTCCGTAATCGGGGCAGACGGCGCGGACCGCGGCGTTAGCCAGGCGGTCGGCGTAAGTCATGGGGAGCCAGCGCACGCCTTCCAGACAAGCTTTGCTGACCAAAGGGGCGTCCTGCCGGATGAATTCCACGTCCTCGCGCTCGAAGCGGATGATCTTGCCGGCGCGCTCCCCGCCCGCCTGCTGGCTGGTCTGGCCCGGCCAGGCGATGACGGCGCTGCGGCCGATGGCATAGAAGGTGTCCAGCATGATGCCGCGCAGGCTGGAGCCGTAAGCCACCAGCAGGGAGACGGAGACGATGCCCCAAGCGATGCCTAGCAGCGTTAGGAAACTGCGCAGAGGGCTTCGGCGGAGCGAAAGCCAAGCCTGCCGGAGGATCTCCCCCAACACACCGCTATCCTCCAGCCTCGTAACGCAGAGCCTCAATCGGGTCGACGGCGGCAGCCCGGCGGGCCGGGTACAGCGCTGAGAGCACGGCCACGAGGCCCAGCAGCGCGAAGGAGAAGACAGCGGGCTGCCAGCCGGGCCGCATGCCGTCAAAGAAGCGGGGCATGGGCAGCAGATTTACCAGCGCGCAGATTCCGTAAGCCAAGCCCATGCCGAGCAACCCGCTCAGAAAAACCACGATGACCGTTTCCAGAAAGAACTGGCGGACGACGGCGCGCGGCGTGGCCCCGACTGCCAGCCGGAGGCCGATTTCACGGGTGCGCTCGCGCACGGCGACCAGCATGACGTTCATAACGCCGATTCCGCCCAAAAACAGAGTGGTAATGCCTACGGCGGTCATGAAGTACTCCATGCCGTCGAAAATCTTGCGGACGTTCTTGGCGTTCTTGACGGTGTCCCAGATGGCGGCGGCTTCTTCGTCGAGCGGGTCGAAGCCGTGGCGGCGGGCCAGGGCGCGCACGGCTTGGGCGCGACAGGCCTCGTGCTGCTCCAAGGACTTGGGCGTGACCAGCAGCCGGTCCACGCTGCGGCGGGTGTAGGGAGGCTTGTTAGGGAAGTCCCGGAGAACGGTTTGGAAGGGAATGAAGATCTTGTTCACATCGAAGCCGTCGTAGCTGGAGTTCTGCTCCTTGCGCTGCATGACGCCGACGACGGTGTAGGGGAAAGCGCCGAGGTGGATCGTGGCGCCCAGCGCGGGGCGGTTGCCGAACAGTTGCTGCTTGGCCTCGGTGCCGAGAAAGGCGACACGGCGAGCCAGGGCATCGTCCTCCCAACTGTAGAAACGCCCCTCGCCCACGGGGATGCTGCGGATGGAGGCGAAGGGCGGGTGAGATCCAGTCACCAGCAGAGAGGCGCTGTTGTGCGAACTCCGGACCGGGACGGTGTTGCCCTGTTCAGGCACAACGCATTCGCAATCAGGTGAGGATTGCTGGATGTAGAGGTAGTCGTCCGCATCCCACATCAAGGTGCGGCCTGCGCGCATGCCGCCGGCCTGAAGACTGGTCCGGCCGGCATTGATGATCATGATGTTCTTGCCGAAGGTTTCGCTGTTCTTGCGCTGGCCCTCGCGCAGGCCCTCGCCCGCGGCCACCATTAGGGTGATGGCGATCACGCCCCAGGCGATGCCGAACATGGTGAGCCCGGTGCGGAGCTTGTGGGCCCACAGCGTGCGGAGCGTGTCGGTGAACAGATCGCGGAACGTCATACGGCAGTCCGGCGCGCTAGCGCCCCGCGGCCTATTGAAGGATCACTTTGTCGCCCGGCTTGAGGCCGGCCACCAGCTCGGTCTTGACGCCGTCGGAGATGCCGAGTTTCACGGGAACCTTGCGGCGTCCCTTCTCGGCGGTTGGATCCGGGACCTCAACCGAAGGATTGCGCTGGCGGTCGTAGAGCACGGCCCCTTCGGGGATCAGCAGCACGTTTTGCTTCTCCTCGAGAATGATCTCGGCGTTGGCGCTCATGTTGGCCTTCAGCTCGCCGGTGGGGTTCTTGATGGAGACGCGGACCTCGAACGTGGTGACGTTGTCCTTTTCCACGCCGAGCGGGGCGATCTTGGTCACCTGGCCTTCAAACTTCTTGTCCTTGAACGATTCAACCACGATGCGGGCGTGTTGCCCCAAGTACACCTTGCCGATGTCAGCCTGGTCGACTTTGCCGAGCACGTAGACGTCGCCGATGTCCCCCAGGGTCATCACCAGGGTGGCCTGAGAGCCGAGCACGAGAATGGAGCTGACCGCGTCGCCGACCTCCACATTGCGGGATAACACCAGCCCGTCCATCGGGCTGACGATGGTGGCGTTGCGCAGATCCTCCTCGGCTCGTTCCAGAGCGGCCTTGGCTTGGGCCACCTGGGCCTTTGCGCGGGCGATCTCCGCGCGGGTGACGGCGACGCTGCGCAGCGCCGAGGACTGCTTGTTGAGGGCCAGTTGGTAGGCTTTCTCCGCATCCTCGAGTACGGCGCGGGCAATGAGTCCCTCGCCGTGGAGCTTGCGGGCGCGCTCCATGTTGGCGCGCAAGAAGGGCAGATCCGGCCCTTCCGCGTCGACCTTGTTCCTTTCGTGGGCGGCCAGGGCGGACTCCTCCGCGGCTTGAGCCGCCGCGAGCGCGGCGCTTGCTTCACGAACCCGGGCCCGAAGTTCTTCTTTGTCCAGCTCCACGAGAACCTGTCCTTGCTTGACCCAGTCCCCGTAATCCACCAGGATGCGCTCGACAATGCCGCTGGCCTTGGACTTGACCTCCACCTTAGACCGCGGTTGGATCTTGCCGGTGGCGACCACGGAACGCGCGATGTTGCCCTGGGTGACCTCAGCGAGTTTGGAAGGGTCAATGGCGTTGTTCGGACGCAGGCTGGCGCGCAGGGCGAAGAAGGCCCCTACGAGCACTACGGCGGCGCCCGCCGTCCAGAAAACCCGGCGGCGCCGACGCCCGTTCTTGGTGTTTCTCCCGTTACTGGCCATGAGTTGATCGCCTTTCCGATGAGGGGTCCGGGACGATGGTCCCAAGCCTGATATACGCAGCAGCCCGGGAAAGGTTCCAAAACCAGGGCAGAGCGGGCAAGTGGCCGTCGGAGCGGGATCGCGGAAGTGGATTGCGGATGTGACATTTCCGCAAAGACCCTAAAGCGTGCCGGGGAAGTTTCCGATGGAAGGGGTGCGGCTGTGAATCGCAGTCAAATGCGGCCTCCAGCCGTAGTAAAGATCCCGGCGGAGAAAACCGGCAGGAGGCCGGAGACGTTCGGGGTGTCGGGTCTGCGGCGTGAGGGCGGTTGGGACTCACAGAGCGTGAGCTATGTCCGAATGATGGCCATGGAGGCTAGACGGGAATTGACAGGAGCCGGAAGGGCATGTTAGAAGTACAGACACCAACGCACGCGCAATCTCGTTTTAGGAGGCGGTTTTCATGGATCGTCCGGCGCTTGCGTTGTGTCTTCTTTCTGCCCTCTGTTACCCCGTTCTGGCGGCCGAACCGGTTGGTGTATTGCAAGGGGTAGGGGTGTTCCAAGTGGACGGCAATCCGGTCGCAGGAAATGCCACCTTGCTGGACGGCAGCCGGGTGGAAAGCAGCGATTCGGGCGCGGAGCTCCGTTTGAACTCCGGGGGCCGGCTATGGCTCTACACGAATTCCGCGGGCAGGGCCTACGCCCGGCGGCTGATTTTGGAACGCGGCGCGGGCCAGTGGGAAAGCCCGGAAGGCTTCGTTCTGGAAGCCGGAGGCTTGCGCATCCTGGCCGAAGGCGGCCGGGCAGCGGGCCGGATCGCGCTTGTGGGAGGGGTTCGGATTCAGGCTGTGGCCGACTCGGGCGTGCTGCGGGTGACCAACCCTGCCGGAATCACCGTGGCGCGCATGCGCGCGGGCATGGCGCTGGAGTTTGAGCCGCAACAGAAACCGGCCGTGGAACCGCCTTTCGAGATTACCGGGTGTTTGGAACGGCGTCCGGGAGGATATGTGCTTGCCGATCCGGTGACGGGCGTCGTGGAGGAGCTGCGAGGCGAACGGCTGGACCAAGAGGTCGGCAATGTCGTGGAGATAACCGCCCGCTTGCTGCCCGGCGTGAAGCCCATCGAAGGCGCAACGGAGGTGATCCAAGTGTTGCGCTTGAGACGGGTGTCCCGGGGGTGTCCGATAGCCGCTCCGCCGGCCAAACCGGGCGCTGCGCCAGCCCCGAGGGCGCCCACGCCCTTGCCCGCGCCCCCGGCCGGCATGTCCGGAGCCAAGAAAGCGGTGATTGCCGGAGTGGTGGTCGGCGGGGCCGGTGCGGGGGCCACCGTCTTGCTGCTGCAAAAGAAGGAGAAACGGCAGGGTACCATCAGCCCATAGAAGGTTCACCCCTCGTCCTTTAGGAGGAACGCTTGACTTCTGCGCCGAGATCTCGTATACATCCCTTAAGCCGTCAGCCTTCCGGCGTCAAAGCGCGTGCGTGGACGCCTGTGCAAGGCCGCCTCCCCCAATTCGACCTGGGAGGTGGTGGTGTGTCCCTACGCCAGCGAGGCAGCTTCATGGCGGCTCTGATTCGCGATTCTTTTGGAGGGGCTCGTGCTTGAGCCAAAGGAGATTCTTCCGCAGTGGTTTGCCTTAACGGTGAAGCCCAACCACGAGCGCGCGGCGGTTCAGGCTTTGGAATGGAAAGGATGGGAGACCTTCCTGCCCCTGTACCGCTGCCGGAGGCGGTGGTCCGACCGGGTCAAAGAATTAGAGCTGCCACTATTTGCGGGCTACGTGTTTTGCCGCTTCCCGGTTCGGGACAAGGGCCGGATCCTATCCACACCCTCAGTGGTTTCCGTCGTCGGCTTTGCGGGCAAACCGGTCGCGGTGGCCGATGAAGAAATTGAAGCTGTGCGTAAGATGACCGGCTCAGGACTGCGGGTGGGCCCGTGGCCCTACCTGCGGGTGGGACAGCGGGTCCGGATCGAGGCTGGGCCTCTGTGCGGTTTAGAGGGCATCCTGCTCCAGCTAAAGGACGCCTGGAGGGTGGTGGTAAGCGTCGAGCTGTTGCAGCGCTCGGTTGCAGCCGAAGTGGACCGCGATGTGGTGTCGCCCCTCTTGTCGCCGGCAAACAGGAGGCCTTTAGCCGGCCCGGGAGTTCCGGTGTGGGTATAGCCGATCGGGGCGGCGCAAAGGAGGTACGTGCAATGTCCGGCAAAGGAATTTCCCTTAGCAGTAACATGGGTTGGCTCTGGGCGCCGTTGTTCGTGGCGATGTTCGCCGTGTCGCTCCACGCCCAGCGTCCTGCCAGTCCCGCCAGCGATGTGGCCGGCGCCAATCTGCCGGCCCAGCGGATCGGCCCCAACGATTTGCTTGCGGTTTCCGTCTACGGCGCGCCGGAGTTCACCCGGACGGTTCGGGTGGGCGCGGACGGCCTCATCCGTCTCCCGATGCTCAAGCAGCGGATCCGAGCCGAGTCGCTGTTGCCGGCGGAACTTGAGGCCGCCGTTGCCGCAGCCCTCCAGAACGAACAACTGCTGGTGGAACCCGTGGTGACGGTCACCGTGGCCGAGTACCACAGCCGGCCGATCAGTGTGGCGGGCGCGGTGCGGAACCCTGTGACCTTCCAAGCCGCCGGTCCGGTGACCTTATTGGAAGCCCTGACCCGCGCCGGGGGTTTGGGCGCCGACGCTGGTCCGGAGATCCTGGTGACACGCTACCAGCTGGACAGGGAAGGCAACCTTTCGCCGGTCGTGCAGCGGATTCCGGTAAAGGCCCTGATCGATTCGGCTGACCCGGAGGTGAATTTGAGGCTGAGCGGAGGCGAAGAGATCCGGGTCCCGGAGGTCGGCCGGATCTATGTGGTGGGCACCGTTCGCAAACCCGGAGCATACCCGGTTCCCAACGAAACTGAAGCCACCGTACTCCAATTGCTCGCCTTGGCCGAGGGGCTGGCGCCCTTTGCCTCCAAGCAGGCCTATATCTACCGTCCGGATCCGGCCACCGGCGAGCGGCACGAGATGCGGATCGAGTTGAAGCGCATCATGGCCCGCAAGGCGGCGGACGTGCCTTTGCAGCCGAGCGACATCCTCTACATTCCGGACAGCAGCGGCCGCCGCCTGACGGTGACGGCGCTGGAGCGAATTGCAGCCTTCGGCACGGCGACAGCCAGCGGCGTGCTGATCTGGCGGCGTTAGCAACTGGAGCAGGTTTCCACAAGATGGCAGAACAGAGACTGGACAGCAATCTTCCCGTGGTCAGCGGGTCTTATCCGGCGGCCTTCCCGGTTCCCTTCTCCTATCCTCCCGTGGAGGAGCCTGCCGACGCCACGATTCCGCTTACCCATTACCTCTGGATCCTGAGGCGTCACCGCTGGCGGATTCTGGCCTTTGTCGCTGCGTGCGTGTTGGCCACTTTGGTGATTTCCAGCCGGGTGACGCCGGTCTACGAGTCGATCGCCACTGTGGATGTGGACCGCCAAACGCCCACCGGGGTCATCGGGCAAGAGGCGATGCGCACCGCCACCAACGATGCGGATCAGTTTCTGGCGACCCAGATCAAGCTGATCCAGTCGGACTCCGTGTTGCGTCCGGTGGTGGACAAGTACCGCCTATGGGAAAAGCCTGGGGAGCTGGAAGCGGTTGATCCGCAAAACGCCCGCGGCCAGAACGCGCCGGTGGTGCTCAAGCGGTTGAAGGTGACGCGGCCTCCCAATACGTACCTGTTGCTGATCAGCTACCGCAATCAGGACCCGCAACTGGCCGCGGAGGTGGCCAACGCCATCGCCCAGTCGTATCTGGAGCATACCTATCACATCCGTTACAAGGCCTCGGCCAGCCTGTCGGCCTTCATGGAGAGGCAACTGGAGGAGCTTAAGGCGAAGATGGAGCGTTCCAGCGCGGCTCTGGCGCAGTTTGAGCGCGAGTTGAACGTGATCAATCCGGAAGAGAAGACCAGCATTCTTTCAGCGCGGCTGCTCCAGTTGAATACCGAGTTCACCAATGCCCAGGCGGACCGTGTCCGCAAGGAGGCGGCCTACCAGTCAGTGCGGGCCGGCAGCCTGGAGGCGGCGCAGGTCTCCAGCCAGGGCGAATCCTTGCGGGGCCTGACCGAGCGGCTAAACGCCGCTCAGGAGAGGTTCGCGGAAGTGAAGACTCACTTCGGAGCGAACCATCCGGAGTATCGCCGGGCGCTGGCGCAGTTGAACGAGGTCCAGGCGCAGTTGGACAAGACCACCCAGAACATCCGCAACCGGGTGGAGATCGAATACCAGCAGGCGGTGCGGCGCGAGGCGATGCTGCAAAAAGCGGTGCAGGAGACCAAAGCCGAATTTGACGCGCTCAACGCGCGCTCCTTCGAATACCAGGCCTTGAAACGGGAAGCGGAAGCGGATAAGGCGCTATATGAAGAACTGGTCCGGAAGATCAAAGAAGCCGGCATCAACGCCAGCTTTCAGAATAGCTCCATCCGGATTGCGGACCCGGCGCGGCCGGCGGTCAAGCCGGTTTTCCCGAATCTGAAACTGAACCTGCTGCTGGCCTTCCTGCTTTCGGGCTTGCTGGCTGTGGGCCTGGCGGTGTTGAGCGACATGTTGGACAACACGGTACGCGACCCCGAGCAGGTCACGCGCATGGTGAAAGCGGAGGTGGTCGGCAGCCTGCCGGTGGTCAAGAACTGGAAAGGCCGACTGGGTCCGGCGCCGGCGGTCGCCGCCAGCCAGGCCTTGGTTCCGGCCGGCTCCAACGGCGACCATGCCGTGGCCAGCTACGACGAGGCGATCCGCACGCTTCGGAATTCCATCCTGCTGGCGGACTTCGACCGGAGGCTGCGTTCGCTGCTGGTGACCAGCGCCTCGCCCGGCGAGGGCAAATCCACGATTGCTGCGCATCTGGCCGTTTCCCACGCCTCGCAGGGACACCGCACGCTGCTCATCGACGGAGACCTGCGTCGGCCGAGCGTTCACCGCCGCTTCGAAATTCCTTCCACAGTGGGGCTCTCGACGGTGCTGGTTTCGGACCTGCCGTGGCAAGGCGCGGTGGCGAAGCTGCCCCAGTTGCCCCTTCTGGACATTCTCCCGGCCGGGCCCACTTCGCGGAGGGCGGCGGACCTGGTAGGCCGGGGATTGCAGCAGGTTCTGGAGGAGGCCGGCGGGGAATACGATCTGGTGATCCTCGATGCTCCGCCGCTATTAGGCTTTGCCGAACCGCTGCAAATGGCCACGCTGGTGGACGGCGTGGTGGTGGTGACGCGGGCCGGGGAGACCAGCCGCAAAGCGGTGGCCTCGGTGATCGCCACGCTGCGGCGGCTGCGCGCCTCGGTGGTAGGCGTGGTTCTGAACGAGGTCCACAAAGAGTTGAGCGACAGCTACTATTACTACAGCCATTACGGGAAGTATTACCGGAGCGCCAAGGAAGGCTGACGCTCCCATTCTTTCCGCAATTCCCTCCTTGATTTAGCCAAAACGACAAGAACCATGCGCGGGCGAAACGCCCGGCGGTTGTCTGGAGGAATCTCCATGAAAAAGCGGTATTTGCGCCGATTCTGGCTTCCGGCTGGGCTGTGCGCTCTCATGGCCGCCGGAGCCGGCCGTCTTCTCATCAGCGAACCGGGGCAGGCCGCCCCTTCGCCCGCAGGAAAACCAACGCCGTTGCCCCTGTTCTTCATTCCGAACGGCGGGCAGGCCGCGCCGGGGGTCTTCTATTTATTGCGGGCGCCGGGCTACCAAGCGGAATTCCGCCAAAGCGAAGTGCGCTTTATCTCAGGCGTGCGGCGATGGCGAATGCGGTTCGAGGGAACCCACTCCGGGGCGTGGTGGGAAGCTGGCGAGCGGACAGAGGCCACAGTGAACTACCTGTTGGGCGAAGAGCCCGGCCAGTGGGTAAGCGGACTGCCCGCCTACTCGGCGTTGGTCTACCGCGAGGTCTATCCGGGCATTGATCTCGTCTACCGTCTGAGCGGCGCTTCTCTGAAGGCCGAATTCCATGTGCGCCCCGGGGCCGATCCCGCCCACATCCGCTGGCGTTACGAGGGCGTGGAGGACGTGCGCATTGCGGCCGACGGGGCGCTGGTCGTCCATACCGGATCTGGCTGGATGCGCGAGGAGGCGCCGCAGATTTATCAGTTGCGGCAAGGCGTGCGAACCGAAATAGGGGGCGGTTACCGAAAGCTGGGCGCGGACCAGTTTGGTTTCTGGACAACGGCATACGATCCCAGATTAGAGCTGATCATCGACCCTGTTCTTTCCTACAGCACCTTGCTGGGCGGCAGCGGCATGGAAGTCGTGCGGGCCATGGCCGTGGACGGCGCGGGCAACGTGTATCTGGCGGGCTACACGGACTCGGCGAACTTCCCGCTGTCGAACGCGGCGCAGTCGGCGCGGGGCGGCGGCGTCGAGGCTTTCGTTGCAAAGCTCAATGCGGCCGGCAATGCCCTTGTATATTGCACTTATCTGGGCGGAAGCGGCGACGACCGGGCCTTCGGCATTGCCGTGGACGCCGGCGGCAACGCTTATGTCACGGGCTGGACCTACTCGACGAACTTTCCCGTTACCAGCGGGGCCTGGCAGCGGAGCCTGCGGGGCGGCCGGGATGGGTTCGTGGCTAAGCTCAGTCCGGCGGGCAACGCGCTCGTCTACGGCACTTACTTGGGAGGCGCCAGCCATGACAGCGCCAACGCCATAGCCGTGGATGGCGGCGGCAACGCCGTGGTGGCGGGGGACACCTACTCGTCGGACTTCCCCGTAGCATACGCGGCGCAAGGATCCTCCGGCGGCCGCCAGGACGGTTTTGCCGCCAAGCTGAACGCTTCCGGCTCGGCCTTGCTCTGGTCCACATATCTGGGCGGCGGCGGCGATGACCGGGCTAACGGCGTCTCGGTCGACCCCACCGGCGCGGTGTATGTCACCGGAGGAACATTTTCAACCAACTTCCCTGTGCAGCAGGCGCTTCGCGCCACAAACGCCGGAGGTCAGGACGCATTCGTGACCAAGATTTCCGCCGACGGCCGTAACCTGGTCTACAGCACCTATCTGGGCGGCAGCGGGGGCACGGCGACGGCCAATGAAGCGGGAATGGCGATTGGAGTGGACCTCGGAGGCAACGCCTACGTGGCGGGCGTGACCCCTTCGCTCAACTTTCCGGTCGCCAATGCATGGCGCAGCGTCCCGGGAGGCGGCGGCATGGACGCCTTTGTGGCCAAACTGAATCCGAGTGGGACGGGTCTGGCCTACAGCACATACTTGGGCGGATCGAGTCAGGATTACGCGCTCGCTCTGGGGGTTGCGCCGTCGGGACTGGCGGCGGTCGCGGGGTACACTGCTTCCTCGGATTTTCCGGTGAGCCGCGCTCTACAGCCCGCCAAGTCGGGCGGATACGACGCATTTGTGGCGCGCCTGCGGCCGGATGGCGGAGCATTGGAGCTCTCGACCTATTGGGGCGGCTCGGACAGCGACGCGGCCTACGCGGCGGCGATGGACCGCGCCGGGAACCTGTGGATCGCGGGGCAGACCCTGTCGGCCGATTATCCGTTGAAGGTGCCCATCCAGTCGTCGGACCCCGGCGCCGGCAGCGCATTTGTGGCGCGAATCGTGGATTTCACGCCAGTGGCCGCGTTTCGGGGCTGGGACGGCAGCCCGCGGCTGACCATTTACGGCTCCACCTTGTTTCCCAACGCCGGTGGATATGTCGGGAGCGAAGTCGGCATCTGGCAAAACGGCCTGGGTGACATCTACGTCGTGGGCAGCAATGCCTCCACGTGCGTGTATCTGAATACCTACCGCCTCACAACCCACGCTTGGACCGGCTGGCTCCGGGCGGGCTGCGGCATGACCGGAAACCCTGCGGTCGCGGCCTCCGATGCAGGCGAGGCTTGGATCGTCGCCCGTGATGCGGGCTTCAACTACTATCTGAGCCGGTACGCGCCCGGCGCAGGCTTTACGGCATGGACGAACCTCGGAGGAGGGTTCACGAGCGAGCCCTCGGCGGCTCTCTCCAAAGACGGCTCTCTATACGTGGCGGGCCGCAGAAGCGACGGCCGGGTCTACGCCGGACGTTGGCTAAACGGCGGTTTTCAAGGTTGGGCGGCCGCCTCCTCCGGACCCCAGGTGGACGGGAAGCCGGCCATTGCCTGTGGGGCCGACGGCGCGGCCTACGTAGCGGTGCGCGCGACGGATCGCAGCACCTGGGTGGCGCGATTTCAGGGCAGCAGTTGGGGGACCTGGTACTCGGCAGGGGGGACTGCCTACGGAGGACCGGAAATCGCGGCAACCGGAGAGTTCTTGTACGTCACGGTCACCAACGTGAATGGGCTGGCATACATCCGGCCGTTCCGGGAAGGCACGGGCAACGGCTGGCAGGCCTGGATCAATTCCAACGGGAACTTGCGCAGGGCTTCCATTGCTGGGGCGAACGGCCGGTTTTACATTGCGGGCCGGGCGCTGGACAACAACCTTTGGTGGTATGAGTCCAACGTTGGCTGGACCGCGTTGGGCAACGCCTCTTTGACGGGCGGGGAATTGAACGCCGGACCGCGGTAGCTGGCTGACTACGCTTGAGCGCTCTTCTGACCCATGGCGCCGTCTCTGCCGGGAATTCGGCCGACGCTCGGCTCAAAGAGATCCACCAGCAGGCGGCCGAAAGGCGCTCACGGCATCGCGTGCCCATCGCACGGACCGCAGCTGTTTTGAAAGGTTGAGCACCAGCATGCCTGCTGAGGTAGAACAGCGCGAGCGGCTCCGCGAGGCCGGCCGGTGGGTTCAGCTCTGGCCGCTGGCGGACCAGGGCGTCGTCAGCGCCGGGGCGTTCTTGACGAACGTGGTTCTGGCGCGGACTCTGGTCCCCTCCGAGTACGGCGTCTATGGCGTGTACCTGTCGGTGTTTTTGGCCTTGAACGCGGTCCATTCCGCGCTCATCACCTATCCGCTGTCGACCACGCCTTCGGCCGGCGACGCCCAAGCACTAGGGAAAGAAACGGCCGCGGCTGTGCACCTAACGATGGTTCTGTTTGCTCCGCTGGCAGTGTTGCTGGCGGCTCTGGCGTCGCTTTTCCAACCCTGGACCACGGTACTGGCGGCCTGGACGGCGGCAGTGTGCTGGCAGGCGCAGGAGACCGTGCGCCGGGGGCTGATGGCGGCGCTGCGCCACCGCACGGTGATCTGGGGGGATGCGCTGAGTTATTTGGGACAGGCGGCGGCGGTCGGGCTGCTAGCCTTGGGGCAACGGCCGCGGCTCAGCCAAGTGTTTGTGCTGATGGCGGCCACCTCGCTGGCCGCAGCCTTGTGGCAGGCGCGCCAGTTGGGCCTGCGGCGGGCCACAGGCGACGTACTGCGGCAGGCGCGGCAATCGGCTGCGCGGCTGGGGGGCTGGACCTTAGCATCTACTCTAGCCGGCTTAGTGTCGACCCAGGGTTTCGTTTGGGTGTTGACGCTATCGCGCGGGCTAAGTGAAGCGGCCTCGCTGCTGGCGGTGTTGAACGTTTTGGGCATCAGCCACCCGCTGCTGTTCGGGATGACCAACTGGATGCTGCCGGCCACGGCGGCGGCGTTCCACCGGGACGGCGAGCGGGCGGCCTTCCATACGGCGGCCCGCTCGTGGTTGCCGGGCGCGGCGCTGGCGGCCGGGATGCTGGGTTTTGTGCTGCTCCAGCCCGGCTTCACCCTGCGGCTCTTGTACGGCGCTGCTTCGCCCTATGCGGGCTTGAGCGCGCCCTTGCGCTGGGGCGCGCTGGCCTACCTGCTGATGTTTGGCAGTCAGCTTTATGGGTGTTACCTGCTGGCGTTGCGGAGAGTGCGGCGGGGGCTGTGGATGCAGCTGGCGGCGACTGGGGCGGCCTTAGCAGCGGGTTTCCCCCTGGCCATTCGGAACGGGGCCGCTGGGGCATGCGCCGGGCTGGCGCTGGCGAGCCTGTCCAGGCTGGCCGCAGGGTGGGTGTTGTCTCGCTCGCGGCTTTCAACCGGCGACGAACCGCGTGGGCGGGAAACCCAGCCTGAGCGGTTGGCCCGGATTGCGAACCGTTGCGAACGAATCACAACCAGAGACCGCTATTGCCACCTCTAGGGCTGCTCGATCACCCGTTGGCTTGAACGATGGCGCGCATTTACGGATTTCCAGCAAACAAGGTGAGGAAGACGGCGTGAACCCTTCCGCTCGAAGACTTGTGGTGCTGGCAGGCGCGGTGCTGGGGGCAGCGGGCATTCTGCTGGCGGCGTGGAAGCCGGAGCTGTATTCACTAAATTTGGTCGCGCTCGCAGCAGTGGCGCTGCTGGGGTGGTGCGGGACGAATCTCAGCGGGCTGTTGGCAGCATGTCTGGTCTCCAGCTGCCTGATCCATCTATTGAAGCGAGTGATCTTTCTGTTTGGCCCGCAAACGCAAGAGGTCTATATCGCCTTGCAGCTGGGGCCGGGGGTGTTGCTCATCGCCGTAGTGCTGGCGGCGCTGCCGCGGTTGCGCCGCCGAAAGCCTGCGCCGAGCAGCGTCTGGTTGGCGGCATTCCTCGCGGTGGCCGTGGTTTCCACGGCGCTTTCCTTGCGCCGCGCCGACGCGCTGTATGTCGGAACCGCCATTTACCAGCAGTTGT
>Ga0101944_10003439_pt1 | contig 22071 bp, 18 predicted proteins | sample DewCreD2012metaG_FD_75245 | JGI IMG/M metagenome (GOLD analysis project Ga0101944, IMG submission 75245) | Hot spring sediment bacterial and archeal communities from British Columbia, Canada, to study Microbial Dark Matter (Phase II) - Dewar... ... | reverse complement strand
GGAGACAGTTCATCTGCGAGAAGTCGGGAATGACCAGGTCGGCCCCTGCCCGGATCAGTCTGGGGCGCTTGGAGAGATTCGCTCCGTAGCGGCGCACCTCGTCGCTTGCGACCCCCACGGCCAGCCCTCCGCGCTTACGTGTCTCGCGGATCTCTACCGGGCCGTCGCCGAAAGTGACCAGTCCGGCGCGTGGAGCGCCCTCAATGTCCCTCATTATGCGTTCCAGCACCAGGCGCTTGGCCTCCGCCCCAGGATCACCCACGCTGCCGTAGATGCGGCCTTCGAACAGATGCGCATAGCCCAGCGCCGCTGCCTCTTCCTCCACGTCGCGCTGGTCGGTGCCGCTGGCGAGGTACAGCTTGACTCCAACAGCATGCAGCCGCTCCAGAAAGGCTGGCGCGTTCTTGACAGTAACGTCTTCCACCGACAGCTCGCCCCGTTGGAGTTTGGTCACCCGGCCGCGGACCATCTTCATCAGATCCTCGTTGTAGATCGCCTTGTACCCGGCCGCGTCCAGAATCTCCTCCTCCGGTACGCATCCAAACTCCCGGACAATGTCAATGAGCATCTGCATCTGGGTGATGGTCTGCACACCCGTGGTCTTGTCTATGAACTCCCGCACGCGGTCCAGCACACGGTGGTATAGCGACTCATCGGCGCCCTCGAAGCGCGGCCCGAGGACCGCGCGAACCATCATCGGCTCCATGATCTCCTCCCACCCCTGCCGGAGGGTGGAGATGGTACCATCATGGTCAAAGATGGCGTGAGTCGGACGGAATCCTTCCGGGATCTGCGTCACGACTTCGAACTCTGTCCCGGGAAGGTAGCGCGCGCGGCGGATATCTTCGGCAAGCTCCGGGAAGTAGACATAGTCCGGGTCTGACCCCACCTCCAGAATCTCTGCAGGCGAAGCGGTGCCTGTCTGCCGGAGCTTGCGCACCGTGACTGAGGCCGCGAAGTTCCCCAGCAAAGCAGCCCGCCCCGGCGGACACCCCGCCGCCAGCGCGGCTGCCGCTCCTGCCAGGAAGCTGTCCCCGGCGCCCACGGGATCCGTCCGGGAAAGGACCTGAATACCCGGAATCTCCTCAATGCCGCCCGAGTGGCAGACCACGCATCCCCGTTCCCCCCGCGTGACGAACACGATCTTGCCTGTCTTCTTGTGCAGCTCCGATGCCGCCGCCAGCACGTCTTCGCGGATAACAAGCGCGCCCGGCGGAGTATCGCGCCCGCAGAGCCGCACGGCTTCCCGGTCATTGACCTTCAAAGTGGCGTCCGGGTATTCGGAGCTCCAGTGCCTGCTGTCCACAATGAAAACCGTTTCCGGATGGCGGCGGATGAGGTTGCGGAGGCCTTCGCGGAACTCCTCCGTGTGAATCCCCTGCAAGACCTGCTGGTTCACAACGACAAGATCGAACTCCCCCAGCCGCGCCTCCAGCTTCGTGAGCAACTCGGTGCCCCGATCCGTTGGCAGAGAGTTGAAATTCCCGAAATCTATGCGTTGCTGCTCGGTATCCGCGATATGGGGTTTGATGTAGGTCAGCGTGGCCCAGCTCTCAGACTCCGTGAGCAGACCTCCAACGTCTACCCCTTTCTCCTGGAGCAGCCGAAGCATCTCGTGACCCCAGGGGTCGGCCCCCACGACTCCAAATGCGGCCACCTGACCGCATCCGAGATCTACCAGATTGCTCACCACATTGCCCGCCCCTCCCAGCGAGCATCGTTGCCACTGGACGGGCAGCGTGTCCAAACCGGTCTCGACGGACGGCTCGCTGCGAGACATGTTGATGAACCAGTAGACGTCCAGACAGTAGTCGCCCACCACTGCGATGCGAGTACGGCGGATATCCTGCAGAAGAGATTCAAGTTCGTGACGGGTCATAAGCCTGAGAAAAACCAGCGCGAAAGAGCGTCGAAGAAGCGCGGCGCCACCAGCAGGCGCCGGTGTATCATAGTCGAGGCCGCCACCAGCTATCAACCATAACGGCGCGCCTCTGGAGCCCACTCGCCATGACGGCAGAAGAGATCCGGCAACACCTTGTGGAAGTCCGCACGCACCTAGAAGACGAACTTCTTCCCTTCTGGTTGAAGCGGGGCGTGGATGAGGAGTACGGGGGGTTCCTCACCTACTTCGACCGCGATGGTGATCCAACGGGCGAGACCGTGAAGACCCTGCTCTGCCAGGCCAGGATGATCTTCAGCTACTCCCTGGCTCACAGGAAAGGCTACGGCAACGGAGCCTTTCTGGAACGAGCCCGTCAGGGAGTGCAGTTCGTCATCAGACACTTCTGGGATGAAACGCACGGCGGCTGGTTCTGGACCGCGGAGCGGGATGGGACGCCGCTCGATCGCAAGAAGATCGTCTACGGCCACAGCTTCATCATTTATGCCTTCGCGGAGTTTCACCGGGCCTGTGGGGATGCTGCGGCCCTGGAGTGGGCTTGCCGGACGTTCGATCTGCTCCAGGCGCGCGCTGCGGACGTTCTGCACGGAGGCTACTACGAGTTCTTTGAGGAAGACTGGCGCCACACACCGCCGGGCGTCTACGGTGGAGACCGCAAGTCGCTGGACGTTCATATGCACCTGATGGAGGCGTTTACCAATCTGTTTGCCGCCTCCGGCCATCATATCCATCGCAGGCGCGCCAGGGAGGTGCTGGACCTCATCTATTCCCGGATGCTTCAGCCGGAGCACGGAACCGGGATAGCTCAGTTCACACCGGACTTCCATCCGCTGCGGGCCATCATCTTTAAAAATGTGTGGGGATCGGACCGCGACGTGGACGACCCGGAAGGACGCCCTCTGGACAACACTTCGTACGGGCACAACGTGGAGCTGGGCTGGCTGACGACGTGGGCGGTGGATGTGCTCGGCCTTGTCCCGGCGGATTACTATCCGAAAGTCCGCCGCCTGTATGAGCACTGTCTGGAGTATGGGATAGACCGGGAGCTCGGCGGCGTCTGGTGCGAAGGGCCGCACGCGGGGCCTGCACGCGAACGTAACAAAGAGTTCTGGCAGCAGGCGGAGACGCTAGTCGCTATGCTGGACGGCCTCCAGCGCTTCGGGGACCTGCATTTCTGGGAAGCATACCGCAATGTCCACCGGTTCGTCTTTGGCCACGTCATCAATCACCAGGTGGGAGAATGGTATGCGCTGCTGGGGCCGGACAACCGCGTTATCTGGGATTACCTGGGACACGCGTGGAAGATCAACTACCACACGGTAAGGTCAGTGATCGAGTGTTCTGAGCGGCTGGCAGTCCTGGAAGAAGCAGCCGGGAGCGGATAACGCGGGTCAAGCCCGCACGACTCGCCTCTGACGCATGCGGTCCAGCGCCACCGCCAGGACGATGATCCCACCGGTCACGATCTCCTGAACCCAGTTGGGCAGCCCCATCTGGGAACAGCCGCTCCGGATGACCGTCATAATGAGGGCGCCCACGATGCTTCCCAGAACAGAGCCCTCCCCACCCGACAGGCTGCCTCCCCCGATAACTACCGCGGCGATGACGTCCAGCTCCAGCCCCATCGCCACCGTGGGATCCCCCACGGTCAGGCGGGAAAACTGGAGCACTCCGGCCGCTCCTGCGAACACCGCCGCAAGGGTATAGACAGCCACCTTCACCCTCGCCACCGGTACGCCGCTGAGGTGAGCAGCCTGCTCGTTGGAACCCACGGCGAAGATGTGCCGGCCCAGCTGCGTCCGGCGCAGGAGCACGGACACCAGGAGCGCCAGCGCCAGCATCAACCAGACGCCGGCCGGAACCAGCATCCACTTCTGCTCAGGCCGCAGCGCGGCGAGGAGGTCAGCCAGCCAGGTAAGGGGAGCATCTATTTTCTGCTCCCCTGCCAGTCCCTTGGCCGCGCCGCGCACCACAAGCAGGGTGCCTAGCGTCACGATGAACGGCACCACACGCAGTCCGGCGATGAGGACCCCGTTCAGCAGGCCGCAGAGCGATGCTGCCACAATGCCAACAGCAGCCGCCGCAGCCGGAGGAGCGTCCCTCCCCAGCATAGCCGCCACAATCACCGTGGTCAGCGCGATGACAGACCCCACTGAGAGGTCAATACCGCCGGAGATGATCACCAGCGTCATCCCCAGCGCGGCCACGCCGACAATGGCGGTCTGCCGGAGGATCTGCTCCACGTTGCGCGCGGAGTGGAACGACTCCGGGCCGATGAGGGCGAACAGCAGATATACGCCCGCAAGCCCGGCGACGGGCCCCAGCCACCCCAGTCCAGGGGCCTTCACCGCAAACCCTTTCCAGACAATGACGGGAGTGCTACTTCAGCCACTGGTCCAGATCGGGCTTCAGCAGCTGCTGGATCTCAGGCTGCTGCAAGTTCTGGCGGGTGACCAGCGTCACTCCCGTGTCAACGCGGCGGGGAACTTCTTTCCCATTCAGGTGGTCCACCAGAGTCTTTACGCCGAGATAACCCATCTTGAAGGGATCCTGCAGAACCAGGGCGTCAATCTCTCCCGCTGACAGGGCCTGGACAAGCTTCTCCGAAGAGTCGAAACCGATGAACCGGACCGTTCCGGCCAGCTTTGAGTCCTGCAATGCCCGCAGCATTCCGAACGTGGTGGACTCGTTCGGGCAGAAGATCCCGTCAATGTCCAGCTTCCCGCCCTTTTTCAGCGGGGCGAGCAGATTCTCGCTGGCGCGGTAGGCCGACTCCGTGGTCGCTCCGCCATACTGGTTGGCGCTGACCACCCGGATCCCCGGATGCCGCGCTATCTCATCTAGAAAACCCTTCTCGCGGTTTGTGGTGCTGGCGGAGCCCTCCTGATAGCGGAGGACCACGATGCGCCCTTTGCCGTTCAGCAATCGGGCCATTTCCTTGCCAGCCAGCTGACCGCCTTTGTAGTTGTCGGTGGCGACGAAGCTGATATGTTCGTCACCCTGCAGGTCGGAGTCAATAATGACGACGGGGATATCCGACCGGACCGCATTCGAGACCGCCGGACGCAGCGCCGTGTCGTCCAGCGGCGCAAGAACGATGCCTGACACCCCCCGGGTGACGAAGTTCTCGACCACTGCGATCTGCGCCTCGCGGTCGTCCTCCTTCAGCGGCCCCTTCCAGATGACCTCGGCGCCCGTCTCGCGAGACGCTTTCACTGCCCCGGCGTGCACCGACTTCCAGAATTCGTGGGTGGTGCCTTTCGGAATGACAGCGATTGTGTATTTCGCGTTGCCAGCGCCCCGATCGCCGGCTCCCCCTCCCGCAGGTTCACGGGATCCGCATCCTGCGGCCACCGCTGCGGCCATCGCCAGCGCAATGAGAACATTTGTGCGAGCCATTCACGCCTCCGTTTCAGTTTCCGGCAGCTAATTTCATTCGCCAAACCGCAGCCCGAGTCCTCCGGTGTGAGCCTTAGCCATCTTGCAGATAACCTTTCCGGACAGACTCTGCGATCAGGTCCTCGGCAAACGCCCAGAGCTCCGGCGCACCGTCCCGGATATGAGCGTTGCGCTTCAGAACCTGGCTGCGGCGGACACCGTGCCTGCGCCAGGCTTCTCCCTTCGTGTAATAGTTGTGAAGCAGGGGTTGAAGCCGGTCCAGCGCCGCCGCGAAGCGCGACTCAGGGGTCTGCATCGCTTCGAACTCCTCCCACAGCGCCCGGACCTGTCCGGCCTGCTCTTCAGGAAGCAGCCCGAACAGCCGGTCTGCGGCGGCCTCCTCACGAGCGGCCTTGTCGCGGTGAGCTTCCTCGTCGTAGCAATAGGTGTCGCCCGCCTCTATCTCCACGATATCGTGAACGAGCAGCATCTTGATGACCCGCAGGACGTCAAGATCCGCAGAATCGGCATACTCATGCAGGAGCATTGCCATCAGACAGACGTGCCAGGAGTGCTCTGCATCGTTCTCGTAGCGCGTCCCATCCATCAGCAGGGTCTGACGGAAGACGTTCTTCAGGCGATCCACCTCCCGCACGAAATCAATCTGCCTCTTCAACCTGGCATTTTCCAACAGAAGCGCAACCTCCTTCGCAGACAACTTCAGGGGCCGCTCCGGCTTGCAGCCGGGCGGCCCCCTCAGCAGGTGTCCGTAAGCCGGGTTCTGTTTTATGCGGCCATCTGTCTGGACTCCGGCTTGCGCCGGAGTTCAAGCGGCGTCCTGCGGAGAGCCCCCGCGGGCAACGGAATGCGGGCCCTCCTCTGCCTTGCACCGGGTGGGGTTTACCCAGCATCCGCCTCTCGGCGGATCTGGTGGTCTCTTACACCACCGTTTCAGCTTTTCCGGGCAACGCGGCTACAACCGGTTGCCTTGGGAGTTTTCTTTTCTGTGGCACTTTCCATATGCCGGTCAGCGCCGGCACTCCGGACGTTATCCGGCACCCTGCCCTGCGGTGCCCGGACTTTCCTGCAGACGCGCATCGCCTCGGCTTTGCGCGCCCGCCGGCCGCTCGACACCTGCATGATAGCTGACATCTGCAGATCTAGCCGAGTTCCCCATCGGATGGTATCACGGCGCCAGATCCCGCAAAGGCGCCAACGCCGGAATCGCCGACAGAATACGCCCGAGCGCTGCGGCATAGAGGAGAGCCATGAGTGCCATCATTGCTGCTCCTGCCAGGATGCTGGCCAGTCCCAGACCGCGAGCCCCCTTGGCCAGAGCCACAATACCGAGAATAATGCCTCCTGGTGGAAAGCACAATAGAACGCTCAGGAGCCCGGCAGTTCCATATGCAGCTGCGGCCGCCGCCCTGGCGGGATCAGTCAATCCCGCGGCAAGGGCCTTGCCGCAGGCACGGCAAAAATAGTCTCCCGGCGTGATGGAGACCTTGCAATAAGGGCATGCAGCAGTTCCAGGTGGCACTGCGGAGGCTGCCGGACCCCCCGCATTCGGCGCGGGGCGCGCCGGCTGCGCGATAGAAGGGGGCGGTGAGGATGGCTGCAGTCCCTGCGTTTTACCGCAGCGCGGGCAGTTGCGGGCTCCGGCCGCAATCTGCGCCCGGCAGTAACGGCAGTAGACAGGAAACATGTCGTCTGTCAAGTTCTTTACACTCCATCCGGGTGGCGATAACCGGCTGCATTTTCACCGGAATGTTTACCGAAACTCCATCCCGGGGTAATCGCGTATTGATTGCCGTCGGCTTCCCTGCGGCAAGATGTCGCGCAGTTTATTGGACAGAGCGCGATCATCCGAAGTATACTGCACGGCGCCGGCGCATCCCGGGCAGCAATGGCCCGGCTGCCTTACCGAGAACAGAAGCACTTCCCGATGACCGGATCCGAAACAGCAGCCAAAAAAGAGTTCGAAGAGCTGGTCCTTCCACTCCTCGACAGCCTTTACTCCGCGGCGCTGAGGATGACCCGCAACTCCTCCGACGCCGAAGACCTGGTCCAGGAGACGGTCTTGCTCGCGTTCCGCAACTTCCACCAGTTCCAGTCCGGAACCAATATCAAGGCGTGGTTGTTCCGGATATTGACGAACACCTTCATCAACGGGTACCGCAAGAAGTCAAAGGAACCGGAACGTGTGGACCTGCCGGATGTCGAGGATTTCTACTTCCTTAGCGAGGTTCGGCGGCAAAGCGAATCGGCGAGCGATCCCGAGATGCAGGTGCTCAACAGGTTCCTGCACGAGGATATCATGGCGGCGATAGACCGTCTCCCGGAAGAGTTCCGGCTGGTGGTGGTCCTGAATGCAATCGAAGGGCTGGCTTACCAGGAGATAGCGGACATCCTGGGCATCCCCATCGGCACGGTCCGGTCCAGATTGTATCGCGGCAGGAAGCTGCTTCAGAAGTATCTCTACGAACAAGCTCGCGAAATGGGATATGTCGCATCGAGTTAGGCAGATCAACTGCGCTGAAGCCGTCAGCCGCCTCTATGATTATCTGGACCGGGAGGGTCCGGCTGCGTCGCTTGAGGAGGTGGAGGTTCACCTGGACCTCTGCCGCCACTGTTGCAGCAGATTTGCTTTCGAGGCGCTTCTCTGGCAGCGTGTAAGAGAAGAAGGCCGCGGAGAAAAATGCCCGGAAGAGTTGAAGGCTAAAGTCCGGGCCCTTCTTGAGAAGTACTGAAAGTTTGCTTCAGGCACCCTCGGCAAGCTTTGTCTATGTTGACGCCACGGTTCCCCTCCGCGGTGTGACCCCCGTCTGGGAGACAGATCCCCCGGTCCTGGTGGAGCGGGTTGCCAGCTTCGAGGCAGGAGACTCCTGCAATATCACCCACATTTCCTTTTCCGTGCACGCGGGCACGCATCTGGACGCTCCGTGCCACTTCCTGACGGAAGGAGCTGCCGTGGAGCAGCTGCCGCTGGAAGTCCTGTGTGGGGCGGCATACGTGCTGAATCTGGAGACGGTCACGGGAGCCGTTGAACCGGCGAATCTGGAAGGGGTTCCTGAGCACTGCGAGCGGCTGGTCCTGCGCACAGCGAACACCTCCCGTGCCTTGATGCGCAGCCCTGAGTTCACACGGGATTACGCACACCTCTCCCCGGAGGCGGCGAAGTGGATCGCGAGCCGGGGCATCCGTCTGGTGGGTATTGACTACCTTTCCGTGGAGCGCTTCGGGCCTCCCGAGCCGGTGGTGCACAGAACCCTGCTGCGGGCGGGCATTATTCCGGTGGAGGGATTGGACCTGACGGATGTCGAGCCGGGATGGTGGGAGCTGATCTGCCTGCCGCTCAGGATTACGGGCAGCGACGGCAGTCCCGTCCGCGCCGTCTTCCGGCGTCCGGCCGGCTAGAGCGCATCAAGGCTCGACGACCTCTTCGATCACGACGGGAGGAACATCTGCCCCCGGACTGGTTTCTCCCCTATCCGTCTCTCCGGCAGGTTGAAGCCGGATGCGCCATTCGTGCCTGCTGCCGGCTGAGACCAGGAAACGCCGCGACTCGGAGCGGAAGCCGTCCTTCCTGACGGTCACCTCGAAAAGCCCCGGCTCAGGGACGGGAAAGTCCACCACAAGGCGGCGGACATCCAGTCCTTCCAGTATCCTGGGCGGCTTCCCGACATAGCTCAGCTCGACCGTCACCGGGGCTGCATCCCAGTGAATATCCACCCTGCCGCAGCCGCGAGGGATCGGCGGCGGCGTGCGGGGATAGCTCAAGCGCCGGTGCTGGTCGCGGTAGGCCAGAACTCCTGGAGTAGCCGGAGACGGTGCAGACATAGGGCGGCGCGGCTGGGTCTGCACAGGAGCTGTCGTGATCTCCGGCCGGACGGCAGGAGGGGGGCCAGAGCTCGCCGGCGTGCCGCCCACCGCAACAAGGGCCGGCCGAGCGCGGGAAGGATCCAGCAGATGAGCCCGCACCATCCAGCGGCCCGAGTCAGCTGGACCATCGCGTCCCACCTGGAGGGAACTTCTGGCGCGGGCATCGGCCGCGATGCGGATCTCGAACTCGCCGTTCACTCGCACAGCAGGATTGATGGACACCGTCTGCCAGAGAGGCCGTCCCACACCGATGTTCCACAGGGGTTTTTCCAATTCCCTGAGAAGGTTTCCCTCGCCGTCTGTCACCCTCACCAAAAACGAGTCCGAAGGGGAGCCACGTTCGCCACCCCGGCACCCGAAGAACTGGAACGCAGTGAGGCTGGCTTCTCCGGGAGAATGAAAGCGCACGGAGATGCCCGACGAACCTACCTCGGCCAGATCCTCCATCTTGCCGCTGTCGTGGGCGAGAATCTGAGCGTGGGCTGAAAGCGCCATCAGACCTAAAAGGACGGCAGAAAAGACTACTCTCAAGGCTCTGCGCATTAGCATATCCCTCATCTGGGCGGTTCCTCAGGTGCCGCGTTCCGCGGAGGAATCCGGCGAAGCCGGCTCAAACACCCTTGTGACAACCTCACCGTAGTTGCCTGGCACCTCTTCAGCTCCCTCGTTATGCCGGACACGGAGGCCCCCCGCATTTCCGGCTCGCAGGACGATGGCCTCGCGTGAGGCGAAATGCAGCGAATCACCGGGCCGCAGAGTACCTTCGTAAAGCACCCGTCCCCCGGACTGAATGCGCATCCAGCACGGAGCCTCGGCGCGAATCCGCAGCCGGACGCCGCTAACTGCAGCGTTGCTCCCTGCATCCAGCGGCGCGCAAGAGCCAGGCGGGGATTGCGATGGGAGCTCCACTGCGGGTGAAGACGGCGACAGCGTGCGCCCCGGCCGGAGCACGACCGCACCGACGACCGCTGCGGATAACAGCACGACTGCCGCCACGGGCACCCAAGGGCTCTTTCGCGGCGGGGAGGGCGGAATAGCTGGCGCGTCAGGTTTGGACTGCGTCTCGGGGAACAGGGAGGCCACCAGATCCTCGCCGTCCAGCCCCAGAAACGCGGCGTATTCCCGAAGGAACGCCCGGGCATACACGGCGCCCGGGAAGACGTCTACCCGATCCTCCTCCAGCGCCTCAAGAAACTCCCTGCGGATCCGTGTTTGATGTGCAACGTCTCCCAGCGCAAGCTGCTTCTGCTCCCGTGCATTCCGCAGCTTCTGGCCGGTGGAGATGCCTTCGTTCTGACCGACGTCCATCTTCTCGCGACTCCCCGGAAACCACAGGCTAGTAGGAGAGCGGGCCGCCAGAGCCCTTTTTGGACGGTTCTCCTCTCACAGTCTCCCGTAAGCTCGCGTTTTTATGATGCCCCGCGAGTATAGACACCAAACACCGGTTCAGGAGGGGACTCACTCCTGATCCGCCACCGTCATCGCCTGTTCCACGGACGCTTTGAACGCCGGAAACTCTCCCCGCCGGATAGCCTCGCGGGCTCGCCGGACCAGGTCGTGGTAAAGCCACAGGTTATGCATCGTCGCCAGGCGGGCTGCAAGGATCTCTTCCGCCTTGTAAAGATGACGCAGGTAGGCCGCAGAATACTTGCTGCAGGTGGGGCAACGGCAATCCGGGTCCACGGGGCCCATATCGTCAGCAAAGCGGGCGTTCTTAAGGTTGAGTCTTCCTCTTGATGTATAAACACTACCGTTGCGGCCCAGACGGGTCGGTAGGACGCAGTCGAAGAGATCCACACCCCGCTCGATGCCATTCAGTATATCCAGGGGTGTCCCCATCCCCATGAGATAGCGAGGTTTGTCCACGGGTAAAAGAGGCGCTGTCAACTCCACAATCCGGTAAGCCTCCGGCGGAGGTTCTCCCACGGACACGCCACCGATGGCATATCCGTTGAAGCCGATGGCGCAGATCTCTTCCGCACAACGCCTGCGAAGATCCTCGAACGGCCCACCCTGCACGATTCCGAACACCAGAGGAATCCCTTCCCGTGCTGCAGCAGAGCGCTCAGCCCAGGAAACCGTCAGGTCCACGGCCCGGGCCACCTCGGCGTGCGGTGCACCGTACGGTGGGCAGACATCCAGGACCATGGCTATATCCGATCCGATGGCGCGCTGGATATCCAGCACATTCTCCGGGGTGAAATGGTGAGGCGAGCCATCAATGTAGCTGCGGATCATGACGCCGTCATCGGAGATCTTCCGGATGGCGGACAGGCTGAAGACCTGATAGCCTCCGCTGTCCGTCAGCAACGCGCCTTCCCATTTCATCAGGCCGTGCAGCCCGCCTGCCTTGCGCAGGACCTCCGTGCCCGGACGCAGGTAAAGGTGGTAGGTGTTCGCCAGGATGAGCCGGTAGCCGATATCCCACACCTCTTCCGTGGTCATGGCCTTCACGGTCCCCTGGGTGGCCACGGGCATAAACGCAGGCGTCTCAATACGCCCGTGCGGGGTGGACAACCACCCCGTACGCGCCATACAGGACGGGTCAACGCGCTCGACTTCGAACGCCCGCCCGTCCTGCGAGAACTCGCGGTATTCAGCCTGGCAACTGTCTACTGCGATAGGAGCTCGCGGACCTCCTCGTTGTCCGGGTCAATCACCAGGGCCTTGCGAAAGGCTTCCCTCGCGGCATCCTCATTGCCCATGGCTCTGCAGGCGCGGCCCAGGTTGATGACGGCGGCCAGGAACACCGGGTTCTTCTGAAGCGCCGTCTTGAACTCATTCACCGCGTGCAGATGCTCTCCCTTCGCCAGATGCACCTGCCCCATCACATTCCGCACGTCGGGGTAATCCGGGCTAAGACGCACCGCCTCCCGTGCGAAGCTCTCCGCCTCTGCAATGGCCCCAGCCTTCAGCTTTTCCCTGGCTGAGCGAAGCAGGTCCGCAAGTTCGTCCACGGACGTTTCCGCCATAGCCGCCAGGCTGGCGGCGGCGCCCTCATAATCGCCTGCAGCATTCCGGTCCTGCGCATCCCGCAGAGCGTTGGAGTCCAGAGCAGGTTCCAGTTCCACACTTTCCCGAGCCCTGTCCAGCGCACTCTCCCGGTCTCCCTGACGATACAGGATAAGCGCCTCCAGCGCAATGGCACGCGCGTAGCGGGCATTGAGGGCGAGCGCCTGACGCACAGCTTTCAGTGCCTCCGGAAGCCGGTCCGTGGAGCATAGCACACGGGCCAGCTGATAATGCAAGTCCGGATAATGAGGGTTGATCTGCAGGGCCTCCCTGAGGTGCTCCTCTGCAGCCGTCCACTGATGCCGCTGGATATGGCGCTCCGCTAGCTGCTGATGCGCCTGACCCAGATGAAAACGCGCCAGCTTCATCTGCCCGCGCGTGGCCCCCGCAGCTCCGCTTGCCACCTTGCCGAGCTCGATGACGGCCATTTCCAGCTGCCCCTGATCCAGATAGGACAGCCCCGCGTCATAGTGCGGATTGCCTACTACTCCCAGAACTTGCATATCAGCTCTCTCTGGCTCTCGAATCAGCCTCAGGCGCACGCTCTGGCGGCCGTTTCGGCCGGCAGTTGAACGTGTCCGTTTTGCGCCTCACCCACGTTCTTCCACAAGCGAGGCGAGCGTCCGATACAATGATAGTCGAAGCCCAGACGGACCATGCGAGCCGGATCATACAGGTTGCGGCCATCGAAGAACACCGGCTGACGCATCAGATCACGGATCTTCTCCAGCGCCAAGAACTTGAACTCGTTCCACTCCGTCACCAGCATCAGCGCGTCCGCGCCCTCCGCCACCTCATAGGCGTTCTTGCAGTAAGTGATCTGCGGGAAGATGGCCCGGCAGTTGTCCATAGCGATGGGGTCATAGGCCTTGACAGATGCTCCCAGCGAAAGCAGACGCCCGATGACTTCGATGCTCTTGGCGTCGCGCATATCGTCCGTATTCGGTTTGAAGGCTAGCCCCAGAATGCCGATCGTCCGGCCGGACACGCCGCCCAGCACGTCCACCAGCCTGTCCACGAACCGGATGGCCTGCTTCTCGTTCACCTCCATCACCGCGCCGAGCAGGTTGAAATCATACCCCAGCTTGGCCGCCGTGTGATACAGACAGCTGGCATCCTTCCCGAAGCAGCTGCCCCCGTATCCCAGTCCGGCCTGCAGGAAGTCCGGTCCGATCCGCCGGTCGTATCCCATGCCCTTCATCACCTGTACAACGTCCGCGCCGGCGCGCTCGCAGATGTTTGCTATGCTGTTGATGAATGAGATCTTCGTGGCAAGGAAGGCATTGGAAGCGTACTTGATCATCTCCGCGGAGTATACATCGGTGATGATCATCGGGCGTTCCAGGGGAGCATACAGCTCCAGTATCTTCATCGCGACGGTCTGGGTGGGAGCCCCGATTACCACACGGTCCGGGTAGAGCGTGTCGTTGATGGCAGAACCTTCCCGGAGGAACTCCGGATTGCTGACGACATCGAACTCCTGACCGTTCTCGCGGTGCTGCTCGATGATGCGTCGCACCAGGTCTCCCGTCCCGACCGGCACCGTGCTCTTGTTGACGATGACCTTGTAGCCGTTCAGGCCTTTCGCGATGGTCTTTGCCACCGCCTCCACGCCGGACAGGTCCGCCTGCCCGTCCTCCCGAGGAGGAGTTCCCACCGCAATGAACACCACTTCGGAGCGCTTGACCGCCTCCACAATGTCGGTAGTGAACGACAGACGCCCATCCTCCACGTTGCGGGACACCATCTCTTCCAGCCCCGGCTCATAGATGGGCATCTCGCCCCGCTTCAGCATCTCGATCTTGGATGCGTCTATATCCGCGCAGATGACGTCGTTACCCAGGTCCGCAAAGACGGTACCTGTGACCAGACCCACGTAGCCGGTCCCCACCACACAGATGTTCACGATTACGTACCCTCCAGGGTGTGTAAACCATCCGGCGGACTCCGTACACTCCTGACGGACGTGACGGAGCGCCGACAGACTTGATTATCGGCCTGCTTCAGGCGGAATCTTTACGCGGGAAAGAGCGATGGCGGTTCCTGTGAACCTGTCTGCTGAGGGAAACGATGCAGAGGCCGGGAGCCGCCGGCACGCGCCTGCAACTAACGCAGACGGCCCCCGGAAGACATAGGTGGCGGCACGTCTTGGAGCGCAATCAGACGCCGCCGCAGCATCTTTCACTTGCTGCCGATCTTGAACACCTTGGTGCCGCAGACAGCGCACTGCCCGGTGGTGGCGGGCTTGCCGTTTTTCATCGTCGTCTGGGTGGGGTTCTTCACCTCTTGCTTGCTCTTGCACTTGACGCAGTAGGCTTCCATTGGATCACCTCCTTCCTGTGAGAGTCGGGCGGCTTTCGCCACGCACTGACTTCGCGGTAAGGCCGCCCGACTCCTTCCTCCGGAACAACGGAAAAGCAGATTCTCCCGGGTCAACAGGACGATCTCCGGGAGAACTTGCTAGCCTTGTCCGCCCGGGGTTCCCGGTTCTGTCCTCTGTACCACGCTGCCGGCCTGCAAGGTGCGTCAGTCTTTCCGTTTTCCGCGTCAAGAAAGGGAACTTTCGGCCAGGATTTACATTGATATGACTAGACTCATATGATATGGATTGATTGGACTCAAGACCGGGGTATCATGGCCACGGAGCGGCACACGCCGGGATGGCCCGGCCCAGGTCCGGCACATTACAGCAAAGGAGAAGATTTCAGGAAATGAGACTTGACAGATTCACCATCAAATCCCAGGAGGCGCTGGCGGATGCCCAGACCCTGGCGCTGGAGCGGGGCAACCCGCGCATAGAGAACGAGCACCTGCTCGTCGCACTGGTGCGCCAGGAGCAGGGGGTGGCGCCTGCCATTCTGGGCAAGGCGGGCGTGCGGCCACGTGAAGTGGAGGATGAGGCGCTCCGGGAGATTGCACGGTTCCCCGTCGTGAGCGGCGCGCACCAGAGCACGCCCTCCCCCCAGCTCGGCCAGACTTTGCAGGCCGCGGAGAAAGAGGCGGATGCGCTTCGGGATGACTACATCAGCACGGAGCATCTTCTACTGGCTCTGGCAGAGGACACGAAAGGTGCCGCAGGACGCATTCTGCGGGAGCGCGGTCTGACCCGCGAGGCCATCCTGAGGGCGCTTGCCGACGTGCGCGGTGGTCAGAGGGTGACCGACCAGAACCCGGAAGAGAAGTTCCAGGCCTTGGAGAAATACGGGCGGGATCTGACACAAGCGGCGCGGCAGGGCAAGCTGGATCCGGTGATCGGGCGCGACGATGAGATCCGGCGCGTCATTCAAGTGCTCAGCCGGCGCACTAAGAACAACCCGGTGCTGATCGGTGAACCGGGTGTGGGCAAGACAGCCATCGTCGAGGGGCTGGCTCAGCGCATCGTGGCCGGGGACGTCCCGGAGAGCCTGAAGAACAAGCGGGTGGTGGCTCTCGACATGGGCGCGCTGATCGCAGGCGCTAAATACCGTGGCGAGTTCGAGGACCGTCTGAAGGCAGTCCTCAAGGAGATCAGCGAGGCCCAGGGCGAGATCATCCTCTTCATTGACGAGATGCATACCATCGTGGGCGCCGGCGCGGCTGAGGGCGCGGTGGATGCCGCCAACCTGTTGAAGCCGATGCTGGCGCGCGGGGAGCTCCGGTGCGTGGGCGCGACTACGCTGGATGAGTATCGCAAGCATGTGGAAAAGGATCCCGCGCTGGAGCGCAGGTTCCAGCCGATTCTGGTCGGGGAGCCCAGCGTTGATGACACCATCGCCATCCTGCGCGGATTGAAGGAGCGCTATGAGGTCCATCACGGCGTCCGCATTCAGGATTCCGCTCTGGTGGCGGCTGCGGTGCTGTCGCACCGCTACATCGCGGATCGTTTCCTGCCGGACAAAGCGATTGACCTAGTGGATGAGGCGGCCAGCCGTCTGCGCATCGAGATTGACAGCATGCCGCAGGAGATTGACGTCGTCGAGCGGCGCATCCGCCAGCTTGAGATCGAGCGGGAGGCGCTGAAAAAGGAGACAGACCGGGCCTCCGCCGAGCGGCTGGCGAAGCTTGAGGAGGAACTGGCGGACCTCCGCGAACAGGCCAGCGCCATGAAAGCGCACTGGCAGGCGGAGAAAGAGATCATCACCGCCATCCGCGAGACTAAGCAGGAGATCGAGAACGCGCGGGCCGAGGAGCAGGCTGCGGAGCGTGAAGGAGATCTGGGCAAAGCCGCAGAGATCCGCTACGGACGCATGCTGGAGCTTCAGAAAAAGCTGGACCGCCTGAACGCAGAACTCGCTGAGCTTCAGTCCACCCAAAAGATGCTGAAAGAGGAGGTGGATGAGGAGGACATCGCCGAGGTGGTCAGCAAATGGACCGGAATCCCGGTCAGCAAGCTGATGGAAGGCGAGCTCCAGAAGCTGGTGCAAATGGAGAGCCGCCTGCGGCAGCGCGTCGTGGGGCAGGATCAGGCGCTGGAGGCGGTATCGAACGCTGTCCGCCGCGCGCGTGCAGGGTTGCAGGATCCGAACCGGCCCATCGGGAGCTTCATGTTCCTTGGCCCGACGGGGGTCGGCAAGACGGAGCTCGCCCGGGCGCTGGCCGAGTTCCTGTTCGACGATGAGCGCGCCATGACCCGGCTGGATATGAGCGAGTTCATGGAGAAGCATTCCGTGGCCCGGCTCATCGGCGCTCCTCCCGGCTACGTCGGCTATGAAGAGGGCGGCTACCTGACCGAGGCTGTCCGCCGGCGCCCCTACAGCGTGATCCTCTTTGACGAAATCGAGAAGGCGCACCCGGATGTCTTCAACATCCTGTTGCAGATCTTGGATGATGGCCGGCTGACGGACGGGCAGGGCCGGACCGTGGACTTCAAGAACACGGTCATCATCATGACCAGCAACCTGGGAAGCGGCTGGTTGTCCGATCCGACCATCGGGCGCGAGGAGGCCGTCCGGAGGGTGATGGACGCCGTGCGGGAGCACTTCCGGCCGGAGTTCCTGAACCGGATTGACGAAATGGTGGTGTTCAATACGCTGACCAGCGAGCATATCCGGGCGATCGTGGAGATCCAGCTCGGCCATCTACGGGAGCGCCTGGCGGCCCGCGGCCTGACCCTGGAGGTCACGGACGCGGCGAAAGAGCGCCTCGCAGCTGAAGGATTCGATCCGGCCTACGGCGCACGCCCGCTGAAGCGCGTCATTCAGAAGCGTCTTCAGGATCCGCTGGCCATCAAGGTGCTGCAGGGCGAGTTCCGCGAGGGTGACCGCGTCGTGGTGGACGTGGACGATTCCGGGGAGTTCACGTTCACAGCCGTCGTGGAAGCCGAGGTCGTGGACGCCTGAACGAGCCGCCGTGAGTTCTGGTTGTGCCATGGGCGGCGGGGTCCAGACTGGACCCCGCCGCCTCCCACGTACGGGGGCACGCAAACACTCGCCAAGCAGGATGACGCAGACTCTGCGGGCAAGTGTTCCTCCGGCTGTATAGCCAGCGGAGGGCGAGAATGGATTTGGCAGGGCGATACAACCGGGGACTGGAAAAGCTGGATGAGATCCACGCAGGACTGGGCAAACAGGTCATGGAGCGCCTCAAAGAGGTCTGCCCCGACTTTGAGCGCCTGACCACGGAGTTCGCGTATGGAGAGATCTACAACCGGCCAGGGCTGGACCTTCGTACCCGTCAGCTGTGCACCGTCGCGGCCCTGACCGTTCTGGGCAACGGAGCGCCGCAACTCAAGGCGCACATCAACGGCGCGCTGAATCTTGGCATCTCCACGCAGGAGATCGTGGAGGTCATCATCCAGATGGCTCTCTACGGAGGGTTTCATTGCGCTCAGAACGCGCTCTTCCTCGCCGCGGAAGTCTTTCAGGAGAGACAGAGGTGAGACCGAAGGACCGCGTGTCGATGGCAATCGCCCACCAGGAGCCCGACCGGGCGCCCATTCAGATCTACGTTACTCCGGAGATAGATGAGGCGCTGCGGAAACATTTCGGACCGCTACCTTATTTCGAAGCGTTCGAGGTGGATTTCCGGAGTGTGGCTCCCCACCCTCTGAAACCTCCCCGGATTCCGGAGCCCGGCGGCCGGATCGCCTACTACGATGAATGGGGCGTCGGATATGAGATGGTGCCGAATAATGCGGGCGGCCTCTATGCCGAGGCGAGAGACCTCGCTCTGGCGCGGCTGGAGACAATGGACGACGTGGAGCGCTATCCCTGGCCGGACCCAGGTGACTACGACTACAGCGTGATCCCCTCCCAGATTGACGCAGTGGAAGATTTCGCGGTCTGCCTGGGGAATGCCGGGATCCCTGATATCATCAACGGCGTCGGGAGAGGCCGGGGGATGGAGCAGGTCCTGACAGACATAATCACAGAAGACGAAGTCGGAGTCGCGATTATTGACCGGAGGGTAGACTTCTACTACGAATGGTGCCGCCGCTCCCTGGAGGCGGGAGAAGGCCGGATAGACATCCTGTGCCTGGGCGAGGATCTGGGATCGCAGAAAGGCCCCACGATGAGCCCGGCGACGTTCGACTCGTTCTTCCGTCCCCGGCTGCAGAGGTTCTTCGACCTGGGCCACCAGTATGGCTGCCGCGTGATGATGCACTCATGCGGCTCCACACGAATGCTTCAGCCGCGCCTGATCGAAATGGGACTGGATGTGCTGGACGCGGTGCAGCCCGAACCGGAGGGAATGGATCCGGAGGAACTGAAGCGGGAGTTCGGAGACCGCCTCACCTTCTGCGGAATGATCAGCACCCAGCAGACTCTTCCTCACGGAACGGTGGAGCAGTGCCGCGCCGAGGCGCGCCACCGGCTGGATGTCATAGGAAAGGGCGGTGGCTACATCTTTGCGCCCGCCCACGCCATTCAGCCGGACACGCCACTGGAAAATGTTCTGGCCATCTACGAAGAAGCGACGGGGAAACGCTTCCTGGGGTGACGCCACCTCAGGCTAACGCCGATTTCCGGCGGCGGCCGCATCCAGGCGCCAGCGTGGGGCCGAATGGTTCGCTTCCCGCATCCGGGACACGAGATCCCACTTCGGCCGGTCCGTTACATCCACTGTTCCGAAGGCGTAACGTTCACCGTACCACAGCGCACCCGGAATGCCCGGTGCGTTGCCGCCGGTGATCGGTTGATCGCGATACTCGAACCAGAGCGCTCCCACGCAGTAGGGGTTTTCCGCCGCTTCCCTGAGCCACCTCTGGTAGCACTCGCCCGCCTTCCGGTCGTCCCTGGCGTGAACCAGCGGATACAGTCCGAATCCGCGCTTTCCATCATAGAACGGTGGAAAGGAAAACTCTCCGCAGAACACTGGTCGCGCCGCCAGCTGCAGACAACGCCGCAGGACCGGCGCAAGGTGCTCATCACTGTAAAGGTCATAGCCAACCGCGTCGCAGTTGGCCGCGATAAGAGCCCAATCGGACTCGTTTTCCCACCAGCCCGGCGTGATCCAGAAACCGAAGTACAGGTGGTTCGGGTCCAGCCGCTTTACCGTGCGGTATAGAAAGCCGTAGTACTCGGAGGCATACTGCTGCCGCATCGCCTCGATATCGGCGGGAGGAATCTCCGCCTCCCAGGATCTCCGCAAAGCTTCGGTATCACCGCCGTACCGGTGCTGAAGAATGTGGTGCCGGAGCGCCTTCACAGCAGCGGATTCTGGGTGATCGCGCAGTATCGTCCGGATATCGGACGAGGTGATGATCTCATGGAACTCGTTTCCAACGGACCATCCTACCACCATCGGATCCGAGCGCCGGGGCTCAATCTGCCGCCTGAGCGTGTCTTCCAGCAATTGCCGCACGTGGGGGTCGAAAACATCGGGATGGCGGGCCAGCACTGGCACACCGGTCCTGTTCAGAACCGGGACACAGGGCAAGCCTGGAAGGGATCCCCACTTCCCTGCTCCCGCGAATCCCCACGCACGGAGCCGCCGCCGCAGACGCTCTTCGAAATGTTGCCGCCAGTCTTCGCCAAAGGTGCGGATTAGGTTGCTGACCTGAAACGCAATATAGTCCACCCCCGCATCTGTTCCCCACGGTCCCCGAGTCCACGCTGCCGCGTGCCCGCCCTCTCTGGGAGGAAGCCACTCGAACAGTTGCTCGCGCCCTTCAAGCAGGGTGTTCTCTCCCGCCAGCTGCGGTAATGTGCACACTCCCGTGTAGAAACAGGGATTCCCTTCCGGCGTGATCAGCCACCAGAAGCCGTCCCGGCGAACGAGCCGGTAGAATCCGGTTGCCTCTGCGGTCCACCCGGCGAACCGGTATCCGCCGAACCGGTCAAACGGGTCTTGCTTTTCCCACTCTGAGAGAACGCTGTTCTCCTCCCGGTCGGCCTGCAGGAGATCAGAGTCCGCGAAAACTTTGCCTTTCCACACACCGTAACGGGACTGGCCGTAGCGATCTACGAATGGGACAAACTCCAGTGGGTCGGGGGCTTGCAGGAGACAAAAACGCGCCTCGATCTGGACGCAGTCCCCCTGGCGTATGAAATGAACGATGCTGCGGGGGCGTTGCGAGTCGAAGAGCAGCCGGGGATGCAGACCGGAGTTCCCGAAATGGAACTCCCGCAGGGGCCCTTCGTTCACGCGGACAGCAAATGCCGTTTGAACCACGATATGCCCGGCGCGAGGCCGGGACCAGCTTGCCATCCGGTTGAACACCAGAGGGGTAGAGGCAACCGCCAGCCGGCATCCTCCCGCGGCCACCGGTTGCCCGTCCAGCGTCAGTGTGGCCCCACCCTGTCTCACATCCAGCTGGGCCGTATACTCCCGCCCGCACTGCCAGGAGGGCTGGACACTCAAGAATGTCCAACGCTTGCCGTCCCCCACCCCTGCCACGAGACGCAAGCCCTCCAGCCTGCACTCTTCGACGGAGCCTGCGTTCTCAATGTTGAGAAATAACCCGCGCTTTGCCTCCCACTCTCGGGAGGATGCCAGCCAGAACTCGTAAGGTGCCCCTTGCGCCGCCGCTGTCAGGCAAAGCCACAACGCGGCCGCCGCCAGCACCGCGCGGACCATCACACCGGCTGCTCCAGCAGATCCACCTCCTGTATGGCCGGCTCGGATCCAGGCCATACGCGCCACGTGCGAATCTGGCCCGGCCCGAAATCGGACCTCCACGATACTCCCAGCAATGGCAGATGGATCGCCACATCCGTCGCCGCCAGGCCGCAGGTCTCGTATGCTCGCACGATCAGAGCCTCCCCATCTTCCGCCTGTTTCACCACAGAAATGATGACTCCCGGATGCTCGACTGCGGCAAGAGATGCGCCGGGGGGCAGAGAACCGGAGTGAGCGTACTCGTTCACATACAGAGGGGCAACGTTCAGTTCCCAGGCCCTGCGGGGGACTGCAGCCTCGCGCCAGTCACCAGCGTGGGGGATCAGGCGCAGCACAATTTCGTGCTCGCCGATGTCCATAAAACGGTACACTTTCGCAGGATCCAGTGTTACAGGGTCGTGATGCGCGTAGGCCGGGGTGCGTAGAAGCGTGAGACGCAGCTCTGAGCCGCGACAGTCGAAGCCATACTTGCAGTCGTTCAGGATCGCCACGCCGAAGCCGTTGTCGGAAAGGTCCACCCACTTGTGACACGCCACCTCGAAGCGCGCCCTGTCCTGGGGCAGGTTGCGGTGGGTCGGGCGCTCGACATGGCCGTACTGGATTTCATGCCGGGCGAAGTCGCTGTGGACCCTGATGTCGAAGACCGCCTTGAGAAGCGTGTGCTTCTCTGACCAGTCGATGGCGGTTTCGAAGTTGATTCGAGGCGTGTCGGAGTGGAAGACCATATCTTGAATGATGCCGGACGAGTTCCCGATCAGATACTTGCTCCGAATGCGGTGCTGGAGCGGACCGTCCGCGACCACCTCGCGCGACACCAGGCGCTCCTCGGGGCGCATCTTGAGTTCCTGGTCGGCGTCGAT